>Ga0247779_1000178_pt1 | contig 48182 bp, 63 predicted proteins | sample UWRJL221509R5_FD_179925 | JGI IMG/M metagenome (GOLD analysis project Ga0247779, IMG submission 179925) | Plant litter microbial communities from Arlington Agricultural Research Station in Wisconsin, United States - UWRJ-L221-509R-5 | ecosystem: Environmental > Terrestrial > Plant litter >...
TTAGGACTGTATCGTCGCAACAACCATCCCCTCCTGCATCAGATATAGGGTCTTCTGTTGAACACAGCCTACCTCCCAATGACAACTGGCAGATGCAGTGGCAAACCCCTGACCAGCAGCCACCCATTCACCAGTGGAATCTTGCTCCTAATATTATGTTTCAGCCACAGTCTTCGTCGGGTGTTTGGACTGGGGTTTAATTTAAGTTTCTCTCTCTCCTTTTTCTGGGTAGATTATGCTCTTGTACTTAGTTTACTGTACTTCTATCTGTTACTGCCAAATGTATATAATCAACATCATAGTGTATATCAATTGCATCAAATAAAATCATAATAAAAACGTTTGTATTTAAATAACACGATCACGCGTGGGAATAATTGAGACGCGTCTGAGTTTGCATTGTAATGTGACGGCATTCAACTCTTTCGTGCTCCCTGATCAGGTATGAGTCGATTTCAACCAACGCGCGCGTCTCCTCCTCCAATCAGGCCCTCAGCTGTCAGCACATCGTCTAAGACAGAGACATCTGTGGTATTGTCACCAGAACTCCAACACCTCTCAAATGAAGATATCGACATCCTCGACGCTGTCATTCGTCGCGCCGGACCTTCTGCTACCACATTTTTCACGATATTCAAAGCCTACTCGGATGTGCTAAAGGAAAGAGGTCTTGATCCGCAGGAGGTGGTTTATTATGGGAAATTACTAAAGTTAGGAACGCTGAAGGGCAAGGATTGGGGAGAAAAATGGGAAATGGTCAAGTCTTACGCGGACAATGTACGTGCTCATGGCCTCAGAACGCTGATGATGTTACAACTTTGAACAAATAGGTACCTGCTACTCCCACAATTGCCAGCTTTCATTCAATATCCGATTTCCAACCTTCCTCCCAGATGGAAGAGGAGCGTGTCGCCGCCAGTCGTCAACACAAGAATAAGAAAGCGCGACCACCCCTTACATCGAAAACCACAACAATCTTGGACCGTATTGCCAAGTCCAAGATGGCAAATCCTAATCGGAAGACGGACGTTCTTCCAGAAAGTAATATTCAACCCAAGTTTCCTGCTACTGCTGCTGCTCAAGCAAACAAGTCTTCAATGTACGCGACATCTACCATTGCATCTGATGAAGAAGTCGGCACCTCATTTCAGGTTCCTCCTTCTTATAAATCGACGAATCCAGTTGCTCCGCAGATGTTGCACCATGTACCTCGGCCCGAATTTGGAAATCAACTAACCAACTTGCCACTACCTGTCTACGAACGCAAGAGGCGCAACAGCGAACAAAAAAAAACTGTGGATCTAGACGACGCATTCAAGAATATTAAATTAGAACAGGACGAAAAATTTGCTGATAAGTACAGAGAGGACGTGCTTTTAGCACGATGTTGGGAGATATGGAGACAAGGGTTTATATGGATTCAGGTAAGAGGCCTTCGACACCACAGTACAATTTGTGTCTCATCTCATTTAAAGACAACTCATCAACAAATTGGAGAAGCAAGAGATAAACTCACACTCAAGTTGTTTATGCAACGCTGGCAGCAGCGCATGGCTTCTAAGAAGGTGGCCGAAGACGCGAAAGTCGCGCAATTTCAGTGTCGGACCGTTGTGCATCATTTTCGCATATGGCAGGCAAGGCTCAAACAAAGACGTCAAGCATCATGGAGAAACGACATGCGTCAAAAGATGAAGCTGGTCAAGACCAAATCAGAAGCGAGAATCAAGAAAGATGCATGGGTCCAATGGAGAAGGCTAGCAGCATTTTGCCGCGCTGACAGGCATTACCAAAAAAATATCCTAATACGATATCAGACTCGATGGAAGACTAAACTAATTCAATTAGATGACATGGACAGTATGGCAGATCATTTTTCTGAGGAAATAAACATTCGGACCTTGCAAAAATTCTGGGATATGTGGAAGCAAGGATTGAGTTTACGGCATGACGAGCGGATAATAACGCAAAGGGTCGAGCATAGAATCATGGCCAATACTTTGGATATGTGGCGAAAGCGCTTGTAAGTTTCTTGCGTTTAACTTTGTTTTCCCTTCTCATATGGCGAATGTGTAGCTATGAAGTCCAAACTGCCGACACCGTCAGGGCAAATGTCATGATGAAAAATGCAATGCTGAAGTGGAAACGTGCTTCCGCCAATCTCGCAGTGCTTACCATTCCTTCAATTCTATGACGCATAATTGATTTTCTTCCTAGTTATTGAATTACAAAGCCAAAAAACATATTGACCGTCAAGATGAACTTCTTCTGCGTGCTATCGTTAGAATATGGCGAGCACGGATGCGCGGGCAACGATATGACCAATTTAGAGGATCGACCGTCCTGGAAAATGCATTCAAGAAATGGAAAACGAGGATGGTCAAAGAAGAATCGCGAATTGACGAGGCTGCCGTCTTCTTCCAGCGCACAAATGCGCGACTTATCACAGAATCTTTAACTCGCTGGCGTCAAGTTCAACTGAGTCATATAAATGCTCATGACTATGCAGCTAAACACCATGACCGCCGATTACTTGAAAAGATACTTTCGCTTTGGCGCCTTCGACTCCAAGAAACCTCCCAAGCGGCTAAGGTAGCTCGATGGGCAGACAGGTTCTTTGCTACCAGAAGAACATGGAACTCCTGGATCGCAGCTATGGAAGAACGAAAGAGGCAAGAACGCTTGAGAATGTGGAACACCTCCAAATCTCAAAAAATCTTTCAACGTGAGATTCTCAATCGCTAGTTCTTGAAATTCCTATGCTAATAACAAACAGTGTGGCGACAACGATCTCAACAAGCGCAATATCTTAAACAGTGCGAGCAGATTATACGAGAACGTATTGAAAAGGTTGCTATCCTGCTATTGCATCTCACGAAATATTCATCCCATTTCTGTAGCGTTCTTTGTTCGAATCCCTGGTAAAATGGACAAACCGCGTCATTGAAGTCAAATCTCGGGAATTGGATACGGCTCATCAACACAACATTGCTCTACAAAGGTATGAAGGTTGTAAATCACAATATCAAGTAACTCACCCAAAGGCTTATAGATCAGCGTTCCAGAAATGGAAGTTGTGCCATCGTAAACACGCCGAAGAAGTCAGCCTTTTGGAAAATTACATGCTGGTGAAACGAGATGGTAAAGTTGCCCGGAATGCACTAGACGTATTTTGTCGCTGATCGACTTGCATCTAGACTTAATGCGACAGGCATTCCATCGATGGTTGACTGCGAAACGTGCAGCAGAGCATCGGCGAATCAACCACCAACGTAAAGAAGCTCACCTTCGACAGGTAATCATCACCACTGCTTGGGAGAAATGGCGAGAAAGGTTCAAGGAAGAAAAATTGCGACCTTTGGTATGAATCTTTAGATCTAAACCTTTGATTTTCTTTGCTGAAGAGATTCCCACAGGAATACGAAGTCATTCTGGAAAATCAAAGAAGAATGATGGCACACGCGTTCAGCATCTGGTTCTCGAAGACGAGGGTGAGAATGCCCTGGTTATGATATCTCCTCATATATTAATTAACATGCTTGCTCCTTTTACCAGTCGTTACCTGCGGTACATTTCCATTCAAACCGTATTAAGGCAAAATATTTCAAGCAATGGAAAAATGCCTTACCGAACGCCCTTCGTGCCAAGAAAGCAAGAGAAGTTGACAGACTCAATACTCTGGGTCAGTTCACCTCGCGTTTCAGACTGGGTTTCCACAGCTAATAACTGTAATACAGCGAGATTCTTTGAGAAATGGACTGAAGCCCATAAAACTAAGTTGACACTCAAGGCTGTGGCGTGAGTGATATATCATTTTAATTCGCCCAGGACGGCTACTAATCTACACTCTGTAGACGTGCCAAATATCTTCGACTCCCTGCCGCTTCCTCTTCCCGACCATCGATTACGCGTTCACGTCCACTCTATTCGGGCTCCAATAGTGCGTTCCCGCGGAGAATCACTCAGAATTCGGAGTACGAGGAAAGCCAGAATGGTGAGGAGACTTTGAAGGAAGCATCCACGACACGGTCTCGAACAGCAATGAGCCCCAAAGCAAGGTCAGAAAGGAGCAATACGCGGTCTGAGTATGCCCCTTCTGTTGTTCGTCAGCCAAGTCCAGTGCGTTCCATAGTATCCATGCCTGACAGAAAGTCAAGAAGCCCGCTGGGAGTGAACGCGCCAAGTAGAGATGAAGGTACTGGAAGGCTGTGGAATGCTCTGAAAGACTTTGCACCTCCACCCCGACGGTCGAGACATCTCTGATTTGAATTTTGAGGCCGGTTTTGTTTCTGTAATTTATTGGTGTATTTATTTGATCGTCCATCTCGCTTTCTTGTTTGCTTTCGTCTTATGACGTTGTATGTTGTATGATTGTATGCTCTATGCCATGAAATAAATTCTATGCGATATCATGGAAGTCCCGGCAGTAGTCATGAATTGCGGTAGTATTGCCAACCGACCCAGTTTGCGATAACGAAGTAAGACGTTGTTGGTATCAGCAAGATGATAAAGTACTTGTAATGAGTGTCTTCGGCCAGAACATCGAGGGCCTGTAGAGAGTTATTAGGAATAGTTCTTGTAGAACATAGAACACCATACCCAGATACCGGAGAACGGAAGAAAAGCACTGAAAAATATTGCATAGCTGGCTAAAAGAAAGAAAAGTACGGAGAAAGTGATTATGATATGACCTTGGTTTATTGAGAGGGCATTGCGGTTTGCAGGCATGAGTTGAGAGTAATGATGATGGCGGGGCGAGGGAGCCTGGGAACTGTGACGACGGTTGTTTGTTGAACTGCTTCGTTGTCATGTAAGACTCCTGACAGCTCGAACTAAAAAGCTGCTTTATTTCCAACATCCTCAAATCCCCTTCTTCGTTACAGTTATGAACTCAACCCGCCCATTTGAAGATACACCGGTCGAGGAGGTGCACAACGAACAGACGGGGTCTGTCATATTTTGCTAGCATTTCCTGGATGGGGAAATCTGATCTTAACTCTGCTAGTACGACCAAGGAAGAAAAGGGTTCCTTAGTTGTCGATCTGCCCGAAATACCCACCACGGACCTGAGTTTTGAATTTTCGTCGTTTATGGATCCATCCAGTGTTGCTGAGTGAGTCCCATCAATTGACACTCGAAGATTATTGTATTAATCATACTACTACAGAGTTGAAAAGGTGCAGAAGCGGGCGTCAAATGTGATGAAGTTGGCACAGGAGAATGAGAAGCTGAAGGCAGAGCTGAAAGCCATGACCGACCGACTGGAAGCTGCTGAACGACGGCGCGAGCAACTTACGAGGAAAGAGCAGAAAGTTATGGAAGAGCCATCGTCTTAGACGCGACGTCGAAACAGACACAGACCCCTGTACTAATAAATGTGGAAGGATATATGTATACACACGTGATGATAGGGAGCTTGAAGGATAATACCTTACGAAGCGCGTCGCACTGCACAACGGAAGATCCTTGAGAATCCATGCAAAAAGCTATCCCTGAGTGGTGGAGCGCATGTGATCTTCCTTCATATCTGCTCCAATCTTATTCCTAATCGTCCCATCTCTTCTTTCCTCCCAACCACCACCACCATGTCTAGTCGCAGACCTTCAGCTACTGTCGAGAGACGCGCTTCAGAAAGACGCGGCTCAGACCGTCCAGGTTCATTGAGCTCCAGGCGGCCGTCCATCGATCCTGCTAGGCTTGTCCCTATGGGCATGTACGTTCTTCTCGACTTTCAGTCGCTTCCATGCCAGAGCTAATATCCTTCGACAAAAGGACATCGGCCAACTTGGGTGACACTTTCAATGTTGTGTTCATCGGTGCCGGAAACATCATGTTCGGTTCGTCGAGCAATTAACTCTATATTTACGGTATATCCATAATCAATCATTTCCAGGATCGGAGGAAGGCCCTTGGAACCATTCTTTCCGTCTTGAACAGTCAGGACAGACTTTAGTTCATCTCGTACACGATTTCACTGAAGTTTCTTTGTAGTAAACTAGGCCCGCGGCTCAAGGTCGTCGCGCTTGTAGATCCGGCCATAGAACGCGCTACTGCAGTCCTCCAGAAGAAGTGCGAATCTTTCGTGATATCCGCATATCAGGACACGCGCGTTTTTAAAACGTTCGAAGATTTTGTGAGGAATATGAGCCCGCGTGATCGTCCTCGTGCCGTTATCGTTGGTAGCCCTCCAATGTTCCGTGGCTCGACCGAGTCCGGAAGGGACATTGAACTCCAAATTCTCAAGCATTTCCCTGGTGTTCCCATATTCGTAGAGAAACCAATTGCTACGGGTCCGGATAGTGAGATTGACGATGCTTTCCAAGTTGGGAAGGCTATCTCAGACTCTGGGACAATCTGTTCTGTCGGGTGTGTGGTCTTTTTTTCTTCTGTTTCTGGGGGGTCAGAAACTAATGATTATCTATATCTCTAGTTACATGCTTCGATACTTGAAAGCTGTTCAGATGATGAAGCAAATCCTTGATGAAAATAATCTCCAGGTCATGAGCACGATTGCTCGTTATGCATGTGCGTATGAATCTATTGCTAAGCTCGATTGGTGGGACAAAGCAAAGAGGTTAGTTTAATTGAAATACCATTTCAATGACATCATAACATCTTCATGACAACAGCTATGGCCCGATTATCGAGCAAGGGACTCATTTTTGTGACTTGTCGCGTTACTTCGGTGGCGAGGTCGACATATCCTCTGTTCGAGCTCATTCGTTAGAATGGGATGAGAATGCCGGAAAACTCTCCAAAATTCAGTTTGACGAAAACATCATCCCCCCTGAAAGGCGTATTCCGAGAGTCACCACTGCTACTTGGTGAATTATGACGTATTTCCTCGGGTAAGATCAGTTGCTAATTATAATACGAACCCATCAACAGGAAGTATGATAATGGAGCTGTAGGAAGTTTTACCCACCTTGTCGCACTTCAAGGCAAGAATTATAGCTGCGAATTCGAAGTCTTTGCTGATGGATACTCTATGAAGTGAGTGTCTCCTTTCTCTTACGTGTATGAACGCGGCCTGATCCGTCGCCCTGCGCAGGTTGGTAAACCCATATGTTTCTCCAGTGCTTTATATTCGTAAACCAGGAGATGATAATGAGACCACGATCCGATTCGGCGATGACGATCCTTTCTTCTCTGAAATCTCCAATTTCATAGACACGATTGAAGATATCGAAGAAGACCCCGAAGCCGCTCAGATTCTCAGTAACTATGAAGGTGAATCATGACTTGTACGGTATGATATTGAAGTAACCTTTCTAACTCGACTCTACAACTATGGTAGACGCTGTGAAAACCTATGAGTTTACCTGGGCGATCAGGAAGGCCACTGAGGAATCTCGTGCAGCAAGGTTGAAAGCCCAGGCGGAGGCGGAGGCGGCACTGGCATTGGCTGCGCAAGCAGAGTCTAAATAAGGATTGAACTATGAATAATGGGACGCCAATTGGACACGCTTTGTCGAAACGAATTTGTACTAGAGATTGGACTGTATCTTGTGTTGAATGTATATGCATAGAATGAAAACTGATGGACTATTTAGATTTGATCATTTTTGCTCCAACTCTTGAGAAGCCTCATCTGCTGTAGACTTGGCTCTTTTGCTTGAACCAATCTGGACGACATTGTCACTTACTATTTCAACTTTACTCTCGCTATCGGGAAGTTTGCGTTTCAGTTTGGCGCTGTTTTTTCCTCGGCGTGATAACTTGTCCCATTCCTCTTGCAGATGAGCCTTGAGAGTAGGCATGTTTTTCGACTCTGAATTGCAATGAAAGCAAACCAAAGTTTCCTTCAGTATTGGCTCATACTTGCTAGCCTTGAAGTTCTGGAGCTGTAAAAGATGAGGTACTAGTAGGTATCCGAGTTTATCGTTGATGACCATGGACTACTGACCAGATTCGCATAGAATTTAGGCTCTGCATCAAACCAGGATAGGACCTCCTCTATGTGCAAGAAAAATCCGAGCTTGGGGTGAAATGAATTGTAGTGTTTCTTGTGCTTCATCTTCTCTGAACATAAGTCAGCTGAAAGGACGTGTAGATGAATATGCCTGGCGAAATAGAATTATAGATCATGTTTAAATTTGTGTTTTATAGTTGAGTAACATGAAGAGGCATACTCCATGGATGGCGCCCCATGGAATCCAGTCCAGATGTCCCATTTGAAACCATAGCGTTGAATCATCTCTTGCTCAATTTCTTGCTTCACAGCTTTTGCATCTTCTGCAAGGGCAGATATGACTTCTTTGGCTTGATCTCTATCTGTCCCAATCAAAAGAGCACGGAGACCACTAAGTTTATGAGCGTTCAGTTTAGGCCAGATGTTGTCGCCGTCTAGGCGAGGAAGAACGAGAAAATGGAAAATAGATTTGGGGTACCCATCAAAGATGGTGATTGATTTGGGCGAATGCTTGAATAGCACTGAAGAAGGGAGCGATTCCGGCGCAGTCTCCGCGTAGGTACGCAAAATGGTCAGGTTTGACATGGACGTAATAGTCAAGAAAGAAATGCTTGTCAATTTGGCGGAGGTAAATAATTAACCAACGACCCTGACCGAACACCAAATGAAACCTTCAACACCGGTTAAAGAAAGGTTGTTCTTGTTACAATAGATCAATGGATCCATAAGTTGAATGCAATAAACTTCGTAAATGACACGTATTATGCAGGATTGTCGCGCAAATGATGCGCCCACGGATAATACAGGAGGATACAAGTCAAATACAAGTACATAATCAAACTAATAAAAATCTACAAGGGTGTTTTCTTTCTCATGATATCGGCAGGAAAAGACATTCTCATACATTAGCATTACTTAGTAATTCTCGGAGATCGTCAGATAGTTGCAGAGCAGAAAGGTTTGTTGCTGCCAGCTTGGCCGATGCCGTCGACGATCGGTTACGCAAACTATTACTGGAAAGAGGGTTTTCTTGCTCCGCTTTGCGACGGTCAATATCGGCGACAATCTGAGAAAATGATAAGTAAAGAACTTCCGCCTGGCTAAGCGTAGTGTCTAGTTCGATCGTCATGCTGAGTTCATTGCAATACTATAAAGACAGAACATGAGCGCTGATAGCAGATAACATCATTCGGCGCTTACCTTCAAGATTTCGTCGAACTGAGATAATGAAAACAATCAATTCGTGATTTCTATCTTTATGGATGTGAGATCCACTAACCTCAACCAGATAGCGAAGTATCATATCTCTATGGGATTCGAGCACAGCCAAAGCAACAAAAAGAACAAATCCTGATGTGTAATAATCTGTCCATAAAACCTCCCACAGACGAAGAACATCATCAAACGGAAATTCCCGTTTGAAAGAAATGAGAACCCATCTGAGATAATGAAGTCAGACGTTGTGATAAAGGTGCACTCAAAATGATGCATACCGGAAGCAAAAGAATAGATTTAACGAATCAGTCTTCTCTAGTGAGGGACGCCCTGTAAGTGTTTTTCTAATTATTTGAGGAGGAAGACATGCCTAGGTGTCTGAATAGTTCCGGATCCATTATTTCGATTAACTGTTGCAGTGTTGATAATTGTTTCTTCATACCGCTTTGGTCTCGTAGGAAGTTTTGTTTCTAGCTAGAATAAGAACCCAGTTGACGCAGTGAAGGAAAGCGTTTACCATTCTATTCATGACTTCCACAAAGCACCAGAAAGTGAATTCTTCATCACCGGCCATAACAATGTAGAGAGGTGCACAGAGATCAGACATCCCCTGAACATAACCTACATGGGATAAACGATAAATGATAAAAATTTGTACGCTTACGGGACAATAAGACGTACCCAACTCCTTCTCATAGAAATTATAAGTGAGAAGAATACCCGCCATGCGATCTACATGTTCATTGCTTGGTGACTGAGCACCAATATCATTCATATTCGGAGAAATGATAGAATAATGTTTTTGGGGTGCCTTTTCATCATCAATATCGGTGGTTGAGATTTCTGCTGGAGCAGAAAACATCGGCTGGTTACGATCTGTCCGCCGACAGTCAACATCTATGCGATGTCGTTCCTATCAACAGCCGCTCAGATTTACACGCGGAGGTTATAATCCAAACAACAAACCTCTAAAACTTTAGCACTGTCAAAAACCTCCGGGACCCCACACCATTCGTCTCGCACGGTATGGTATTCCTGTCTGTAAGTGGTATTAATTATAGTCGAAACACCCAAAAGCTAAAGAAAATACTTCTTCATTTGCCAGGACTTCTCTCTCTGGGCTTCCGTAACATCCCATTCAAGGATTTCAAGCACGAATGGCCAGATTCTCTGCCGTAAAGTACCTTTAGGATTGATTCCCCTTCGGAAAACTTCACGTTTCATTTCTTGAAATGAGATTGTTGGTTTACCGCTTGGACTAAACCAACTATTCCACAATTTATCATCCACGGGATGTTTAGGATCGCGTGTAGACTTTGGTGTCGGAAGATTAGATGTAGAGTGAAGCAATTCAAAGATACCAAGCGAAGAATCCTCTTCAGCTAGATCAGGCGATCGAGAAGGCAACACTTGTGCTTCTTTGCGACGTGCCCGTTCTCCTTCTTCAGCTACAATTCTAGCCCACCTAGCCAGATATACCCGCGCACTCTCGAATTCTCCGACACCACCTTTCTCAACCCAACTACCCCACTCCCACTCTCCATTAGCATTGACCAGGCTTCTCACTGGATCAGGAAGATGTGGTACAATAGGTTTAGCCAGTGGATGTGATAAAATATTTTGCGCGGCATGCCGGGTTGCTCTAGTGATGTTTGAGAATGACTGCAACAGAGCCATACGAGCTTGTGATGAAGAGTTTGAGGGAGAGATAGGGGATGTGCCTAGCGATCTGTGCAGTACAGATGTTCTGTTGGAATAAGAATTGAGGTTGTTTGACTCAGAAATAGGTCTTAGGCGCCGGTGAGCCGGAATGGGAGAATGCGAGTTTGCGAAAGATGATTGAGCCAAAATATCATCTACGGCATCATCTGAAAAGATCTGTGTGCTATGTGCCTCAATATCGGCGCGAGATGGATCTATCAGAAACAAGGTTGGCTGCAGGGTTGAACGAAGAAGATGTGCATAGTTTCGCAACCTGGACAAAAGGTCTTCTCCACCCCATGAGTTTATAGACTTTGGGACATGAGAAGATCCTTGTGTTGGTGGAGGTGGATACGGCGTTACATTAGAACCCCCGCTTTGGGGAGACCTAGGGCTTTGGAAAGTGAAAGAATGAGATTCATCATCGTGAAAATGAAGTGTAGGCAGTGTATCTCCATTTATTAGATTTATTCCAATCGACCCATCTGAGCAATGAATTAGAATGCAGTTTCGTCGTTGAACTGAGGAAGTAATAAGTAAAATGATCACGTACACCAGGAGGACAACGATGGAGGATTAACAACAAGAGAGTATATTGAAGTCAAAGGCACAGAGAACGCATAGGATTCTGGTCGCTGCATCGGAAGTTCAATAAGAACTATATCTGAGTGTTATATGTGTTGGTTTCAGAGAAATAATATCACACAGTAAAGATGACGTACCTTCTTCCTCTTCTTCTGAACTGGCTTGTTCCTCAACCTTCACGAACTTGTCCCATTCTGAAGTACCCCTCTCATTGAGCAAAGACTCCGGTATCCAAGCCAGGAGATATATAGGATTTGCAGCTTCCTGTATGATACACACATCAGGGATTGTGTCCCAATCCGATTGACGCAGTTTAAGAAGACCAACCCGTTTAACAAGCGCTACGAACCCCGGAATATTGTCCTTAGCATATGCCGTTGGATTGACGTACACCTTTGACTTGCTATACACCAATCTGTATTTATCGTCCTCATCCGTATGATCTCGAGGTCTACTTGAGCCTGCTATATCTTCGCGCTTGATTTCAACCATGGACCCCGTCTGCGAGCAAGTGTTAATTGAAGTATTTTAGAGAGATCGCATATACTGACAGAAACAGTAGATATGCCACTATCTGCTGATGATGGGCGGGCAAAAGCAACCATGGATAAAGAAAGTTGCAATGCAGTATAAAATGGAGCTCGTGGTCCTTGACACTGCGCTTTATTGCTGCGATCTGTCTCTACATACTACTGCGCTAGTATTAGCGTCATAGCGCACGTGATATGGTTATACTTGGCAGGCGCTTCCAGCGTTCTGAGGCAACTAAATTTGGAGCGTATATTCTGTCCGGGGTTCTTGCAGGAGCTAATGTTTGTCTCAACTCAAAGGAATCAAATCACACAAATCCGCGCGAGGGATGAAAAACGTGAAGAAGAGTCAATAAGACAGGAAATGGTACATCGCGACGTCCCCAATATCTAACATTTACTTTTGGTATGACCAGACATTGCGGAGTACTGCAACCACCAAATTACGGTTAGTATGTTTTGAATAAAAGGCATAACAAGAATTACGCACATCCAGCCTTGGTAGCCAATCGGTTAAGGGAATCATCGCTCTCTCCTTGGGATCGGACCTGGCCGCAGAGGGCGAAGGTGGTTGAGGTGTTCAGGGCAACGCCGTTGGCATCAACGTCCACGATGCTGATTTGGACGGAGGCATGGTCCTTGGAAGTGATCAATCGGTCTGAGAGAAACACACGCAAGTCAGATATCATTAATCATAAAAACCTTTGAATTTGGACGCACTGGTAGCCGAGCACTTGCGAGGAACGTAAAGATCAACAAGGATGCCCTAAGTAAACCGCTCAGACCGTGTATCGTCTCAAAAAGCGGTAAGGATACTCACTGCGTCGTTTTCCATTTTGACTTGAGAGCTTTGCTAGGACGTCGATGGTAGTGAGCACTAGAAATTAAGCGTGGGAGAGTTTTGCATAAACTGTATAGTTGACCTTATTTGGACATCTATCATCTGCCAAATAAAATAAAAGATAAGATTGCAGTGTACAGAAATAGAATTAAATTATACAGTCGAGAGAAGGAAAAATGAATCTACGAGGAAGATGTCTTCTTAAATGGGTCGAAACCCTTGGGGAACACTTGTCGAACATTTATGTTGATTCGTGTTGTGCTCAAATAGTCCTCATATGGTTGCCATTTTTTTGCAAGCGCTTCATCGTCGATGCTTGAAGATTTTAGATGTGCAGGAAGGGATCCTTCAAGTATGCGGGGGACACCATGATACGCCCTCCTACATGCAGGACCGGACATTATCACAATATCTCCTGATCGAAGTAGAACCGGAATGGGTTCAGTATTTCTTGTCAATCCGCCGATCAAGAAAACAGCTGCATTTCCTAGGCTATACTCAAGATAAGAAGCGTTGCGGAAGGCTTTGCGAAGCTAGGATACTCACGAAATAGAGACCAATGGTGACGTAGCGCAAACCTCGGAACGATCTACGTGTGCCATTAGGGTGTCCTTTTCTACAGTCAGTCGAGAGATCGCAGAATACTGTATTAAATCAAACCTTTTCTTGATAAAAGTTAACAATACCAGCATCACATTCTAAACAAAAAAAAAGATCCAATGTCTTTGTGGGGAAAAAATTAACGCATAATAATTACCGTAAGTTTCGTCCCATGTATCCCAGTCAGGGCCACGAGGACCCCAGTCTGCAGAGCTAGAGCCATGTACGGTTTTCCAATCGACCGATCTTACAGCTTCATGGCAAATCGAGCGTAAATCGTTGTCGATAGTACCTGGGCCCTTTGTAAAATCATATTGTTTTGTTCCCCAGTGGTAAAACCATCCAATGTTTGCCCATCGCATCTTGTACATAAGCGAAGAAACGGGGGTGGGTTGAATGGTCGAAGAAGGGGCTTGGGGAGGTTTGGGAGTCGTTGATATGGCATCAAAAGTCTCCGGAGAAGCAGGTTCATTATTGACCAATTGCCTTGGACCGCTGGAAGGTTTCTCGACTGCTTCTGATCCAAGAGCCTTGGGCAGAACGAGAATATCTTGTTCCGAATCATCTCTGGCATTTAGCCACGCATTCCAAAGCCCTTCCTTGGGCAATACATAATGAATGTCAAGATTTGTCTCGTTTGGTTGCTTGGCATGTTTAGCAAGAGACCACTGAGCGAGATCGCGCTGTTTCTCTTTCGAGATGAAAGAAGGTAGAATGACAAGGCCTGGGAGTGATCGTTTATTTCATCTTGAAGCTGATTAGCGAACATGTGTGGCGCACCTGGGATTCGAGGGATAGCGAATGCCTTTCTGTTTCCTCCAGTCCTCAAAGGAGTTTGTACGAATTCGACTGCGCTGAGAGAACCTTTCCAATGACCAAGATCAGCATGATGATCAAGACATGCCAAATCCAAAACTGAAGAGAAATCTGGGGGTGGAAAGCGAGCCTTAAACTTTTTCTCTGCTGCTCTGAAGGGAGTCCATTCCTGCTGAGGACGATTCTTTGTTGCCTTGAGATACTGACGCTGGGCCTTTCTGTACTCTGGGGTGTTGGGAAGAAGGATGGAGGACGTCATTGGACAACAGAGCCAAACAGGGCAAGCGCTATGTCGAAACTTTTGTTAGCGGAAACAAGTAAACCGGGTTGACTGATGTCTTTATGCCTTCCGCGTCCTCTCCTTGCTCGCTCTTGTAGTCGCTCTATCTATACTGCCCGTTCCCACCTAATTGTTCCTCGCTCTTTTCCTTCTCATAAACCTCTTCTACTCTCCCGATACCAGTCTACAAAGTCGGCCCCCGCAGCTGCGCCCACTGCTACTCCTGCCCCGGATGCCAAGACAGGTCCTCCAGCAACCCCAAAGGAACCCGCTCTCCCTCTGAGCACACGGGTCTGGAAGAAAGTCAAACATGAAGCACAACACTACTGGCATGGCACGAAATTATTGGTCTCTGAAGTCCGCATTTCGTCAAGACTTCAATGGAAGATTCTCCAGGGAGACACCCTGACTCGCCGCGAGCGAAGACAGGTGATACAAAATATCAGGGCATCCTTACTACTTCATTAATGCTCTGAATCTAGCTTAAACGTACTACACAAGATTTATTACGTCTCGTCCCCTTCGCCGTCTTCATAGTTGTGCCCTTCATGGAATTGCTCCTACCCGTAGCTCTCAAACTATTCCCCAACATGTTACCATCCACATTCGAAGACAAGTACGCCTATGTAAGTGACATTGGATGATACGAGCCCGTTTCCAGATGCTCATTCAATTTCAGGAGGAGAAACAGCGCAAGCTGCTCCGTGTTCGCCTAGATATGGCCAAGTTCCTTCAAGAAACTCTCAGAGAATCCGGTCTCAAAGCAAACGCACACATCGTTGGACAGGAAGCCTTTAAAGAGTTTTTCCGCAAAGTACATTCACATTATCTCAACAGTTTCTTTTGCATGTCCTAAACTCGCTTCTAGGTTCGCTCCACTGGTGAATCACCATCTGCAACGGACATCGTCAATGTAGCCAAGTTATTCGACGATGATTTGACCCTCGATAATCTTTCTCGTCCTCAACTCGTGTCAATGTCGCGTTACATGGGATTGAATGCATTCGGTACCGACAATTTCTTACGAGGCGCCATCCGGGCTCGACTTCTCCACCTCCGCCGTGACGACCAGCTCATTGACGCGGAAGGTGTCGATGATCTCTCCACCTCCGAACTTCAGGCTGCCTGTCAATCCCGTGGTATTCGCACTTCTGGTATTTCACCTGCCCGTCTCCGAGAGGAGTTGACCACATGGATCAGCTTGCATCTTCATCACAGGGTCTCTGGTGTCCTCTTGGTTTTGGGAAGAGCATTTAACTTCGACAGGAAGCCTGGTGAGGACGAGGATGGAAAGACGGCAGTTATTTCTAGCTTGGAAAGTGTCCTCTGCGGTCTACCTGACAACTTGGTACCTTTTTACTATCTGAAAATGAATAACATCACTAACAACTGTACAGCTCAACGAAGCTGAACTAGAAGTGGATTCTGAGAAGGCCAGCTACAAACAGAAACTCGAGGTCTTGCAACAACAACAAGAACTTATTGATGATGAAGCAGAACAAGAGCAAAAGGAAGAAGACGCTCGTCGCGCTAAGCGTGAGGCTGCCGAACAAGAAGCTAAACTTGCACAGGAACTTCTTCCCGATTCTGAGGTACGCGCTAACTGACATGCTAGTGGAGTGGATCTTGTTCATATGAATCCCGATAGCTTATGCCTGAAACTATTGAACCAGACGTCGGAGACGCACGCATGAGTACCGAACAACTCAAAGAACTCGCGGATGCCTTGCTTGTCCTTTCATCAAAGTCCAGCGTACTCAAGGAGCGGGATGAATTACGTGCATTAATGGAGGAGAACTTGCTGGCCGAAGAGGTTCGTAACACACTCTCATTCGGAGAGCACACACACATGCGTCTAACCGGGTTTCATGACAGGATCCCAAATCTCCATCGGGCGCCTTAACCAAGCGCATCCGTACCATGTTGACCAAGATTGACCAACAACTCCAAGAGTACGACAGCCGGGTGGGTAACTCGCTGCAAATGATTTCCGCAGACGCACAAGGTCGGATCTCGGTACAAGATTTGGAGAAGGCTTTGGCTGTGATCAAGCATAAGCCAGTGGACGAAGTTGGACAAGCAATTGTGCAAAAGCTTGACGCTGATCAGGACGGATTTGTTGAACTCGAGCATGTATTAGGTCTTGTACGCGAAGAGGGACTCGGTATGTGTTGATCTCTTTGGTTGAGCGACGAAATCCTTCGGCTGATCTTTATTCGGCAGGTATTCTCTTGGATGACGAGGCTCAGTCAATTATCGGCCAAGGACACGAAATCAAGAATATGAAACCAAGGAAGGAAGATATCGTCCACGAATAGATACTTAGAATTGGGGTACACCCTAGAACCAGCCAGCCCCCACTTGGATGAAAATTATTCGTAACAGAACTTCGTTATTATAACTTTTCCCTAGTCATAAATAATCTTTGGTCTCAAATAGAACGGGACAATGCACTATAGAATACATCGAATAGTCAAAACCAAGCGGAAAAACGAAAGGCAAAGCAACTCTGGAACAACAACTCCAATATCGTAAATAGAAATTTATATAAGCGTCTCAAGGTAGATAGTAGGCGAGCCCTGATGACTTCATGGACAACAAGTTGAGTGTCATCTGCGCAGTTTTTCTGAGGAGTAAGGTGGTTCATCCTGGATATGAGGTGGTGATGCATTAATTCGTGACGGAGGTTTGCACCCTCTGTTGGAGGAGGGGCTTAACCTTGTCTTCCCGGACGGCAACACTAATATCTGGTGTTTTGGCCCGCGATTTTCTCCCTTTTGTTTCTTCTGGTTCAACCATAACAAAATCTTCTTCTTCGTCATCGTCCGCACTTTCTGCCCAGAAGCGACCTGCTTGGAGAGCAAGTACCCCTGTGAGGGCAACACTGCAGATGAGGTTGCTTGATGCGAGATCGAGGGTAGCATTACGCAAGGCACGAGGAAAGGGGTCTGTTAATTGGTGCATTGGCAAAGAAGCGAATCTGGAGAAGATGTCTGCGACGTAGGTAGAATAGAGTCGTGAGTTGTGCATACATTTAAGTACGATAGAAAAGAACGCGTACTGGGAAGAACAGTGTTGATATACATAATTATGGTCGTCGCGAATAAGACTGAAACAAATAGGGATAAGTGCCGTAAACAAGAGTGGTGCTGGCGAAAGAACATACAAATGCTTCCCCCGTCGAACATGAGATTTCCTGCTTGTAGATCATTGAAACTCCATAGGATAGTGATTACCCCGAGTGCAACAATAGCTGCCAGAAAATAAAGAATTTCTGAAGGTCCTTTAGCCAGGATGGAATAGTAGGATGCAGCGGTCCAAAGATGCTCATCCGTGACAGGTGATTTCCATAAAGTGAGTGAATCCGCAATCCAGTGCGTGAACAAAGCACCTAGAACTTGAGGGTTAAACAAAATATAAAATAAGAAGAAGAAACCAAGTACCCAGCAAAAAACTTGTCACGCAGACGACGACGGCGGCTCGTACACCCATGATTTGGTGAGAGAGGGACAGGGAGACAGTTCGGACAGACTGAATTGTTAATTGATCGACAATTTCAAAGTCCGATCAAGATTTCCAAAAGTAGACGCGTCGCAACTCGCATGTGTCCTGAGCCAACTTATGCAATCTCTAAGACCACTCAACAGACTTTTTCTCAGTGTTGCTTGCAGGCGTGTTCGCTGCTTCTCCCTGACTACACCGACTCTTCAAGTCCAACAACAGAGTGTTGGACATGTTCCCTGGTTCGTTGACCCTCAGAGCTTGCGGCAGTCTTTCAATCAACGTCCTTCACCGCCCCATATACCAAAAGCTATCGCTGCGATACCAGAAGATGCACCTGAAGTCTTAAAACATCTACATATGGACTTGATTAAGTCACCTCATTTGGACCTGTCGGAATTGGTTGTATCATCAGCTGTAGCCCCCGCACCCGGACCTGCTTTACCACTACGGGCGCCTCACGGTCGTCGGAGGCGTGGAGGAACGTATGCCGGTGAGAGTTCTTACGAAATGGGCGGTGGTGGCTTGTGGAACTGGGTTGTAATTGCTCAGGTGCGTCATTTTCTGTCATAATCCACTAGGGAACTAAATTTTAACATTCTCTATTGGCACAAAAGGTCAAGGAAGGTACTGAAAATAGAGGCGCAATAGAGTCAGTCATACGCTTAGTAAGGAAATCGGTACGTCAATTTCTTTAGTTTACCAAGTACCTGCACTAAACGGTGGTGCTCCTTCACAGTTATTGACGCGAGACCCACCTGTACCACTCGCTCCAAAAAGAAGAGCTAATGGGAGCGAATGGATCCTCATTGATGCTGGAGACATTGCTATTCATATCGTGAGCAGAGCTGCGCGAGAAAAGTACTTTAATCAGTCGGAGTGGTAGTGGTGACGTCAACTTTGTATTTTCTTGCTATATAATACGCTTTATATCTTGCAGAATGCACCAACATCACATATAACGAATCATGTCACTCAACGACCAATCTATGCTCAGTCAATCAGGCAAAGGAGCTAATATATATCCAGGCGTAGCCAACCCTACTGTCTCTTCTGGGACGACTGACCCTATAACTTCAAACTTTGTATGTTTCTGCGTATGCGCATGTTATCGCCCATTGTCGTAACTTTTCTTCCTAGGTTAATAATCCTACTACGCCTACAGCCGGCGCCGGCGCCGGACCCGGCTTCAATGGTCATGAAGATGCAAAGAGATCATTGCAGAATCCTGCTGGCGTTGTAGAAGCCCGTCCCGGTATCATTGAATCTACCAACGTAGAACCGTTGGAGAAAGGTGAGGCTCTTTGCTACGGCAAGCAAGCCCGTGGTTAATAAACTTTTTAGACGCAAAGGGCGGTGCCGCATCCAGATTCCCCGGAGTCGAAGAAAAGGCACAACCTGGCCTTATAACTAAGATTGTCGAGACCGTACTGGGAAGATAGACAGATAACGAATAAATCAACAAGCAATAAAACCTGAAGCGAAACTGTATTAATAAACGGATGTTTTTTTGTTGCGCTGACTTTCAGACGCGATGTTATAACTTTATAGCTGTAGGCTTCTTAAAGCGATTCTGTATTCCCCCCTTCCCCCTTTATCTCGAAGAAGCTACTGGCAGCCCATGTCATTCCTTCTGGTCTACACGGCGTCCGAGTAATTACTACAAAAGAGCCTAATGGGCCGGATGTTTCTCAATGAATTAGGTACACACTGAGACGCGACACAGATCGACTGCGTTGATTAGCTCCAAGGCTGAACAATTTACACAGTTCTAGGGTGTCCGCTGCACCCATGTTTCACACTTTCGCCAAAACCAGCAACGGAAACACAGGTGAATCGAACTCAAGTTCCAAGCAGTTCAGTGACGTCGAGTCTCGAATTCTTCTATAAGAAAGCTTACTGTCCTTTGGCCTCCGATAAAACTCCATAGTACGACAACTTTGAACAAAGTACAATCATGTCCAATTTGCGAAGCACACCTCAAACAAAGGCCCGCACCGGAGGCATGTCGATGTCCTCGACTGACATGCATAGCACTAAGGTGAGCAATCCAAAATGACCTTGCGCTTCATTTTCGCTTGACGAGTTTGTTCCAGTCGAAGCACTCCATGTCGAGCAAGAGTTCAAATCTTCGTGATCAGCCACACAAACATCATGACCATACGTACTGGGAGAATGCTGGTGTCGTAGAAGCTCGCCCGGGCATTATTGAATCCACAGATATTGAGCCGTTGCACAAGACGGTTTAATTTGGTACGCCGTATGCTTGATACTTTTCTGTGTCCCTTCATGACTGTTTGCAGGGTATGAAACTGTCAGAGATGAAATTTTGGGCCATAAGGAAGAGTTCGAATAAAGAGTGACAAAACCAAGCATGTATGATTAACTATTGCCGAGTGTGATCAATCATTTGTACAAACTTTGTAACCCTAACACTGTAACAACCATTTCTTCTCTTAACCATCACAATGTCCAGTAGAGCTGGTGGTCTCTATGGGGGAATTCAGTTTTCCTCCGGAACTGTGTTTCATTCATCAGTCGCTTCTACTTCTGAACCTTCTAAAACTCCATCTAATGAGCCTACGAAATCTGCCGACACAACTAAAAATGAACAAGATGTGGCAGCTGCGCCTGCCTCAAACCCGGTGGCTTCTACCACAGCACCAATAGCCACAGGAAAACCTACAGCTGGTATCTCTTTATATGTTATGAATTTATTCCGTGGAACATATTTATTAAAATATTCGATGTGACACAAAGCTTGGTCCGCTGCGCTTGCCTTCGCACCCGTCCGCAGAAATCAAAATCAGAAACCGAAACCAAGCGCACCTAGGTTACCTGCAGGTGCCGCTGTTATCCAAGCACCGTTGACCGCCGCTGCAGCGTCCCTTTCGTCAACTGCAGTAGTGTTCGCACCGCCAGCGCTTGTCGACAACACTGCCAATCCACAGCCGGCCCAGCAAGAGTCATCGTCGACTTCAAATGCTGTTACGACCCAAGGTTGGGGAAAGAAAGTCAAGCCACCGTCCATGATTCTCGATGAAGATATCAACGGTTTCAAGAGCACTCACGGGAAGAAAAAAACTGGGAAGGGAAAGGGAAAGAAGGTGTGTTGCTATATACAGCAGAACTAGCTTTATATCAATCATTTCTCAGAACAAACATGCTCCTGCCATGCCCACATGGGATCCCATGGAACCGTATGACCCATTGCGTCCGAATGATTACAATGAATACAAGATCTGGAGGACTAAAGAACGTATTGACAGACGCGAGCACTTAGCAGAGCAACGTCGCATGGAAGAGCGTAAAAGGTCCAGACGAAGCGCAAGCTATTCTGACTCTGAACGCACTGGTTCCGATGATGATGGTCCTCCAAAGAAAGCTGGTATGTTTTATAAAGTTCTTTCAAAGCACGTTTGATTCATGTTCATTCATCAACAGGGAGATACGATACATTCGATCATTGGTCTCGAGGACGTGCAGAGCCCAGTCGTGACAATATACCACCTATGCAAAATGCACCTGTTGCTGTGGACAGGGCCCTCACAGGTGACGAAGCATTCCAACGCCGACTCGCAATGTCTGTTGCTCGGCCCCGATCACCGCCCCCTCCGATACTTGTTGAAGTGCCCGTTGAAGAAGCTCCTACGTCAGCTGTATCTTATCAAGCAGAAACTGGGGAGGATGCATATCTCCGGCGCCTTGCTATGTCTAGTATGAATCGCAATCCTCCTTCTGGTGCTCTCCCTACTGCTGCTGTGGCAGCATATGCGCCACCACAAACCCAACAATCGCCTCCGTTCCCTCCTGAACTCGCTTACAACCCCTTTGCACCCCCCACCGTTCCTCCGCCGCCTTCTGGCCCACCTGGATCGATCCCTCCTGCATTTGAGGACAAAGTAAAGGCTGCAGCAGCTATCGCCGCCAAACTGAGCGCTCTTGCCGCTGCTTCCGAACCTTCAGCCTCTTCTGGCTCTCCTGTACCACCACCGCCTGAGGAAGACAGCAAGTATGATTTCTTCAATTCATTTGCAACGTTACAGAGTGAACTAACAGTTATTATGATCCACACAGGCCCGATCCACATGGCTTTGCCGCCCGACTCATGGCCAAGTGGGGCCATAAAGAAGGTCAAGGTCTAGGCGCCGACGCTTCGGGCATTGTAAACGCCCTCAGCGTCGAGCAAGTCAAAGCCAAAGGTAAAGGAGCTAAAGGAGCTAGTTCTTCGGGCATGGGGATCGGAGTGGGCTCAAAAATGGGCAAGATCATTAACGACAACGAGGATGCTAAAGCCAGAGAGGATCGTGAACGTTTTGGGAATCCAAGTCGAGTGGTTGTTCTTACTAACATGGTGGGTCCAGAAGATGTAGATGATGAAGATTTACGCGAAGAAATCGGTATGTTTCTTTCTCTCTTACCTCGACAACGCAGGATCCGAATGAACCACTTTTTTTTACAAGGTGATGAATGTGCGAAGAACGGGGTGGTAGAACGAGTGATAGTCCATGCAGTCCATCCTGCTCCACCTAACCCAGATGACGCTGTCCGTATCTTCGTCCTTTTCGGCGGTCCAGTCGGTGCTTGGAAGACCGTTCGCGAACTCGATGGTCGTTATTTTGGAGGCCGAACAGTCCGCGCTCGTTATTTCCCCGAGGTTGCGTTCAACCGTCATGATCTTGATTCTTCGTTGTGATTTGCTAATGTAACATTCCCCCGAATCTTAACCTTTTCTTGTTTTACTTTTTTTCATCCGTTATTCGTTCCACCATCAATACATCTATGTAATTATGGCTTGAATATATGCAAAGTGATAAAAAGAAAAAAATAATCATGACACAAATAATTTTGATTACATCCATCCCATGTTTGAATACTACCACCACCGCATACACTCTCACTTCATTGTACAAGGCTTTTACTGCTTAGTAGACACGCTTGAATGGTGGGACAGGCTTGCACTCTGCTTCGTCCAAAGTGTTGGCAATGACAGAGCGGTATTGGAGTTCAACATCAGGGCTGTCGGGATCACGCTGGAAGGAAAGGGTATGTTTCATCCATTTTTCGTCGTCTCGCTACAAGTCCCAATATCAGCATCTCACAATCAATAATAAGGAATATGTAATACATACCTCAGGGTAATCTTCGCGGGCATGAGCGCCTCTAGACTCCTTACGGGCAGCAGCAGATTCGATAGTCTGGATAGCGCATTGGAGAATGTTGCGAAGCTCCAGAGTCTCAATGAGATCACTAGACAGTAGCTTAGCAAATACAACTTATTTTTTCTTTCCTCAAGCACTTACGAGTTCCACACCATGCTTCTATCCTTGATTCCAACGTTATCGAAACTCTTGTAGATGGCACGCATTTTCTGGACACCTTCATCAAGACTTTGCTGAGTTCTGAGTAAAATGTGTAAGTCCCTTGATAAATGCTCGCTTGGGTGAATCGAGATATGTACCTGAAGACAGCAGCATCAGTTTGCATAGCCTTCTGCATGTCAAGTCGAATTTGAGCAGTAGGTTTGGGACCATCAGCATTCCTGAAAAAGAATATCAGAACCACAAAAAATGACATATATGCTGCCATACTAACCTGATCTTATCCAAGAACTCGACACTCTTAATACCAGCGTCTTCCGAAATAGCCTTGTGGGATTTGCCGGGTGTTAAGGTATCACGGATGTGGTGGGCGACAGCACGACCGAATACGACAATATCCAAAAGTGAGTTCGCACCGAGACGATTGGCACCGTGAACAGATACACAAGCTGCTTCACCAGCAGCGTAAAGACCAGGGACGACTTTGTCTTTGCCATTTTCATCTACAGTGATGACCTCTCCAGTGTACTTTGTAGGAATACCACCCACTGATAGAATGATTAGCTTGAGCTAAACTGAGCGAAATCAAGAACATACTGTTATAGTGGACAGTGGGCAAGACAGGGATAGGTTCCTTGGTAACGTCGACACCTGAGAAGATAGCAGCAGTCTCAGAAATACCAGGGAGGCGTTCATGAAGAACTTCGGGTGGGAGATGGCTGAGTTGCAGGTAAATGTGGTCCTTCTCGGGTCCAACACCGCGGCCTTCACGGATTTCAATGGTCATAGAGCGAGAAACGACATCGCGGGAGGCCAGATCCTTAGCGGTAGGGGCATAACGTTCCATGAAACGTTCACCTTCGGAATTCAAAAGATAACCTCCTTCTCCACGGGATCCTAACATGCACATCATCAACAAACAGGCTTCTTCAGGATCGTCGTACAATCGCTTACCTTCAGTGATCAAGCATCCAGCGCCATAAATACCAGTTGGGTGGAATTGGACGAACTCCAGATCTTGCAAAGGCAAACCGGCACGAACAACCATGGCGTTACCGTCACCTGAGCATGTATGCGCGCTAGTACAACTGAAGTAGGCTCGTCCGTAACCACCAGTGGCAAGGACAGTCTTGTGCGATCGGAAACGATGGAGTGTACCGTCTTCCATGTTCAAGGCGATGACTCCGACACATTCACCACCTTCCATGATAAGATCAAGCGCAAAGTATTCAATAAAGAAGTTGGTGTTGTGTCTCAGAGATTGACCGTAGAGGGTGTGAAGAATAGCATGTCCAGTTCGATCAGCGGCTGCAGCGCAACGGTATGCCTGACCGCCTTTACCGTACTTCAGGGATTGACCACCGAAAGCGCGTTGGTAGATTTTCCCCTCCTTTGTTCGTGAGAATGGTACGCCATAGTGCTCAAGCTTTCCAGACATGAGTAGTGTTAACATGCATGTGAGCGATCACTACGAACCTCAATGACGGTGTTTGGGGCTTCTCTGCACATGTAATGGATGGCATCCTGGTCACCGAGCCAGTCAGAGCCTTTGACCTGTCAAAAAATAAGAGAGATTCGCAAAGGAAATTAGTGTAGCGCTTACAGTATCGTACATGTGCCAGCGCCAATCATCCTCAGTCATATTCTACAAGAAAAGATGATGCTCAGAATTGCCTCCTTCCATGCTATACGTAATGAACATACGCCGAGAGCTGCGTTGATGCCACCTTGGGCAGCTACTGTATGACTTCTAGTTGGGAACAGCTTGGTTATGCAAGCGGTCTTGAAACCTGCCTCTGCAAGACCGAAAGCAGCACGAAGACCTGCTCCGCCAGCACCACTGAGAACGTAGTATTAACACTACAGAATCGTTGGATATACAAAAGAAGCTTACACGACGACAGCGTCAAATTCATGTTCGATAAGAGGGTACTTTCCGGAAGACCAAGACTAGAAGAGCATAAACGAAACGGACAAGATCTTTCTGGGGTAACTCACTTTGACCTCCTCCGCCTTTACGGGGTTGGTTGCTACAACCCTTGCAACAGAAGAAGATGCATGAAAAGCTCGAGCAGAGCGCGACACGGCCCTTGGTAAGGACTTGTGCAACATGGTAAGTGGATGAGAGTGAGGCTTCCGGCGACTTTCCGACGACGAACGAAAACCAGAACGAGATGTCCCGGCCAATCATGTCCTCGTGATTTTTATTACCCGGCTTTCCGCCCTCCCGACCCCCGCCTTGCCGAATATCTTTTATTCATCCAATAGCCATACATATTCTACAAATTCTAGCTTTACAACTATACAATTACCGTAGTGCTCCTAGAGGATCCTGGTAACCTTCTGTCTTGGCCGGAGTTTGATCGCGCGACTTTGTTGCTTCACGTCTCATGCTTGTCGATGTCGGAGGTGGGGGCCGTGGCATCAATGCAGACGGAATTGCGGACGTAGGGGCCGCAAAACTAGACCGTGTGTAGTTCCACGGCGCTCGTTGCGAGAAATCAGCAGAGCCATTCTTGGGGGAAGCCACAGCATCTGGTGAACGCGGTCTTCCACGTTGGGCGCCCATGGGATGTTTAACCTGCGAGTCGACAACGGGTACAGGAGCTGGTGGAGCAACAACAGCGAGGGCAGTAGCAGCTTGTCTTTCTTCGACTTCTTTCTGTGCTTTCAATTTTCTCCTTGTCTTCTCCTCCCCACCAATCAACCTATCGTTGTCTAAATTCGATGCATTCGTCATCAGCACATCCCTTACATATGAAAGTGATTCCAGCGCTTCTTGTTTCTGTCTTTTAATTCTGTCTGCGTTTTGAGGGTCGCTGTCGTCGAGGAGTAGGGCATCAACTATCCAGGCCAATGTTTCTCCTAATATCTTATCCCTCGCCTTCAGATCATGTATATCCTTTTCCATTTCAAAGCGTGTTCTTGGTTCCCATGGTGGTCGTTCTTCAACTGGCCTTTCATCGACCAACGGAAATGAAGACAGCTGCTGATTTGGAGACCTTACGCCCAGTGATGCGGCCAGCTCGGGTATATTTCTCTATAACAATGTGTTATGAGTATAGAAAGAAAGGTATTATATTACTCCTATAGCTCACCCTAATTTCCGTAACAGCGTTCATTAATGTTTTGTTTATGCCTAAACTTTCTCCTCTCTCTACCAAACCGCGGGTAAACATTTCCGAGATTCCAATTGGGGCAGATCCCTGCCTTGAATGGTTTCGTGGAAGTGTACCTTCTACGTTAGAGGAAGTCGATATTGTCGCTGGTGGTCGAGTATTACGATTGCGTTTAGGTGCAACGGGTGGGGGAGTAGGTACTTCTATTGGGATGTTAAGTAGTGCGCGATTTTCCATTACTATCGAAGATCCTGTAGCAGCACTCGGAGACATTTGAAGAGCCAATGCTTGACGTAAAAGCAGTATAGCATGGTGAGGTGCCCCATCGATCTTTGTCGAAGACGGTGAAGGGTATCTCAGAAGAGTAGTGAGTTGACCGCTGTAGTCTGCAGGAATTACTGGATTTAAAAGATGTCAGCGACCAACTTCCGATTCACTTTATTGGATAACGTAGCTCACAATCATTGCGGATTCTAATAATCATAGCAACGCAAACCCATGGGGCCAATGATAAGCTCGAATCGCATGCAAATAGGCCATCCCATAGCTTCAGAGCATCCGCCATACTGAATTCGCGAGTAAAAAGCAGTCTTAGCCAACGGCTGTATAGTAGCAATGGTCAACTCATGAGTTACACACCTCGAAATGCAGATATATTGCTTACATCCCGTAAATTTGAGGCTCAATCCCAGACTTCTGCATATGCTGCCACAGAATAGGGTCGCAAGTTTGTAGGAGGTTAGATTGGATATGATTGCAAGCTTGAACAATAGGGGCGACGTAAGGACGTGAGACATGCTGGCCGTTGGGAATGACGACGTGATTGGGAAATGCCATCTGAGGATTCTTGTCTTCCCCATCTAACGGTTCTCTCCATTCGTACCATTGAGAAACGCCTTCCATCACTGACAGAAATAAGGCCCAAGCATCTGCAGCAACAAATTCGGCCGAACAAAGCTCAACCAGATCCTTATACTGTACATCTTTTAATTCTCCTTCAACGATTGAGTCGAAGTGAACAGCATAATATAGTGGCGCCAACAGCTCATGCATTCCTAAATTTCCTCGATGATCAGTTAAATAAGTCACTGGAGTTCCTGTTCAAGATTACCTTGCCGATATCCAATAGATGGATTTGAAGTTGAGTACAAGAACAGTATGTTGGTAAGCTCCGCCTGCACTTCATTTTCGCGGAAGAATGAAATATCAGGAAATCTGGGGAGGATGCCATTACGTGAATTCGATTAAAAGGGACAGCGTATGCGTACGTCCGTTCAACATCTTGGTATATCACCTTCTTGAGTTCAACACCTGCAAACCACTCATTCCAGGGATTCTGATGGAGGAAGTCAAAAGAGATACAAAGCGACGAATTCATACGATATACCTCGTCATGGAGACTCAATGGATTAATCAAGTCGAGATTACCAGGTCTGTCTAGAGGGTTTGGTCTGGATGGCTGAGAGGCACTTCCCTTTAAATGCATCGCGTCGGGAGCACGAGATTTCTCATCCAACAAGGCCGAGTACGATCTTCGAAATTCGCGAACCGATTCAAGGAGGGTAGTAGAACGTAGTGGTAAAGGACCATGAAGAGGCTCTTCCTTGGTAAGGAACAACTGAATGGAATATGAGTACGGTAATGGCGAAGTGTACTGTGGAATCTATGAAAGACCTTCCATGCTAGACTCCTGCCAGCAACACTGATAGAGTCCATTGGTCCTGAATATAGTTTCTCTGCTATGACTGCGTCTTTGCATTTGGACAATGTTGTCCCTGATGAGAACAGATGGTCATATAGCTTCCTGAGCCGGGCCAGGTTAACTATGGTGTTAAGTAGAAGAGATGATAACTAAAGCTTACTGAACAAGTGCCACACGAGGAAGTCCAGCGCTCATCTTGAGAAATGCACGCAAGCATATACAATGAAGAGATCCAATCCAAAGAATGTCCAATATATTATCAGCGCAGCTCTTGGAGATGAATGAAAGTCAAATGATAGCCGTGAAGTAGTATGCGGGCCACGGAATCAGCAATCCAGAGCCGAAAGGGACCAAAAGGACCGTACCTTACGTCATGTCTTGTACAACCATTTCCTGGTAAATATAGGGGTCAATCGAGTGCAATCTTTGTATACTTTGCATTTAAACCAGTTTATTATTGCACTATTATTACAAACAATTTTGTTATACATTGCATCGACGAAAGCTGTCTAGCCCACTGAAGTAGGCTGGTATATATAATATAGAGGTGCCTGCGAGAACCTTGATGTGAACTCCCAGTCGCATTCTATGAGGCCAGATCCAGAGACTTTTCCCATGTTGTCCCTGTGAGCCTGCAATTGCAGTTTATATGATGCAAGAACCCCCTACGTTACCGCCCCAGGAATTCCAGCGCCAGGAAGAGATATGCGTTTGGTTGAATAGCCACGCTAGAAATGGAGACGTTGAGCCGAACCTATAGGTGTTTCAACGGGACAGTATGGGCATTTGGAACGTCTGCGAATTGATTCAGAGTCAGTCATCATCTATTGCGAATAGGACATAGAGGCATACCCCGCAGATTTGTTTAGTTTCTGTAAACTATCTTTCGAGATGACATGACCACAGGTCATCATCATCGGAGGGTTCAGTTCTGTGGATTGCTCTTTCGACACCAGACAAGCAAATATCGAATGATACCGATTGTCCGATGAGAGTGGGATTTCAATCTGCAGAAAACCCGATCGATTACGCAGAATTCTGTACAAATACTTACAAAAGGAACGTACCGGTAATTCGTCTATCTGGCTCCATTCTCCTTTTCGGTCACCCATCACTTTCCTCCCCTTTTCAATCCTTGCCAGAGCTCCTCCCCCTCCAATGTCTCCTACGACACGAAGCGGCACCTGTCGGCTCATGCCAAGACTAGCGCAATATTCTTTAGCAAACAAAGGCTCAAGGTCGAAATGAAGTGTCGGGAGGGCCAGATCCTTGTATACGGAGTTCTGCAATCTGGGCAAAGGAAGGAACGCCACGCTCGTCAGAAGACGTCGGAATTCTGTTTCGTGGTCTTTATAGAAAGGGGGCATATGAGCTCTCGCGTATTGTATAGCTGGCAAGGGGTTTGGCGGATGAGATGCTAAAAGTAATCTAATGTATTGTGATCGGTGGAGGTAGAATTCGAGAGGCGAATTACGCGATTTCAGAAATTCTCGATGATCCTCTGTCCACCTAATCAAATCGTCAGAGGAAGTCTATAAAGTCCAGGGAAAGGCATACTTGAGGGCTGGTGCTATGTCTTGGTTCCGTAATGCCTTGAGTATCAAATGTAGATCAACAAATTGAGCACGTAGATCATCTGGAATCTTAATTTTAGACTCCTGTTATTGTGGTCAGTATAAAGGTAAAGTTTTCGCAACAGGCATAATATACCTGGAGGAATACTTCCGCAACTTCAAACTGGCCTGTCCTTAAAAGATGCAGCGCAATCGTTCTTTCTAGAGCCATAACAGATGGTGGAGAAGAGAACAAGTCAGTATATGACGGTAAGGGTGATGGAAATTTCTGTAGAATTAGTGAGGATTATAAGAAACATGAATGGTTGAATTGGATACGGTACCTTGTCTAACGCCTTTCCAAGGCGGGATAGAACGGAGTAAACCTCTTTCTGGCGCTCATCGACCTCCTTCTTTTTAGCTTCAACATATTGGGCGAGCTTCACAAGGTCCTCTTTTGTACCGCGTCCATCCAAGAATGCCTCTTTAGCTTGGTGAAGCAGGTCAAGAAGAGAGTCCAAGGATTGTCCTATAGAAGGACCTTTGCCACTTGCTGATGTGGCCTTCTCCAATTTTGTAAGTTCTTTTAGAAGGGCATCCATAGTTTCTGCGGAGCTCGCAAGCTCGATTTGTGTTGGCAATCTGGATGAAAGTCAGGACAAAAGTTCAGGTTGTCAGAAATGGTCGGTACTGTGTACTGAGTGAGTAGGAGTGAGTCCGAATTCCGATGCCGATGCATATTGATCGTGCTGACAAAGCTATGTAAACATGCAAGTCTAATATTTTTCAAGCCCTGCGTTCATCCACCTAGCGTGTGCTTTTATAAAATGTTGCGATATCTGGTTGGCGATGAACTCGGAAATGTAAAAGCTCTTCACAGCTATCACGAAAAGACCTCAGAATCAAAAAGCGGCGTCACATTTATTCACCACCAAGACGGGCCAACAAGCGTTCAGAAATTAGCGGTTGAGAATTTCGATGGAAAAGCAACAGTAGTATGTTTTTACATTTCAATGTTTCAACTTAAAATATGCTAAATCAATTGTCACAAGCAAAGTTTTCTGCTGCTTTTTCAAATGGATCCTGTCTAGTCTCTTCGTTGGAGGAAGATAATAGCCATAAAATACTTACTGAATGGAAAGAACCTCGGATTGGCGCGAATAGGTTCGTAGGAATGTCTATAAAACAAAGGTAATCGTTGCTCATATTTTCAAGGAAAAAGTGATACTAATATATCGAAGTTTGGTTTATACGTGCACTTCGAATGGAATGCTTCGCCGAACTCCTTTCACCTTGGCAAAGGACGAAACACTACCCGAATCGTCAAAAATGCAGACTGCGATTCTTCCAAGTCGATTGTTTGATTGGAGACTTTCCGCAGACGGGAGTTCGTTTGCCTATGGCGGAGATGAAGTTGAGCTTTCTATTTGGGATATCGAACGCACATTCCAGCCACGATCTATTACGAATGGCCAAGAAAAATCAGGCAGCTCCAAGAAGAGAAAAAGGAATGATGATCTATTTCCAGCCGAGTTGTGGAGGGCGCGAAATGTAGGGGAAGTACTCTTTCAGCGCTTAGCTATGCTTACTTACCTCCATATCAAATATTAGGTTTCCAACGATAGCCTGAATCTTCGCCAACCAGTTCGCATAACAACGTTAACATATCTTCCGCCAACATCTTCCGAACACCATCTGATGACGGGAACTCAATTTGGAGACCTAAGGCGCTATGATACGAAAGCAGGTCGTCGGCCCATCAGCAACTGGGCAGGCATTGCGAAAGTAGGAGGAGTGAAACTAATTGAAAAGGGTCTAGCTGAACAGTAAGTAAATTCGTATGTTCTTTGGATGGATTTTTATGCACATTTGGATTCATTTTTATAGTGAATTATTTATGAGCGATGGCGGTTTCAATCTATCCTCTATCGACCTGCGGACTGGTGGCATATTGTATAGTTACAAAGGTTAGGAATTGTTTTTTCAGCAACTTGTAGATTTCTCATTGAAAAAATGCAGGAATTGCTGGTGCTGTTACATCGATCGCACAATCACCAACGTTCCTGGTTTCAACGGCTTCGGATAGATTTGCCAGATTTCATAGTACAGTTTCTCCTCCCGCCGAACCACGAGCCCATCAAGACTTCAAGGGGCAAGTGATTGATAAGTGCTACTTGACCTCTACCCCAACCACAGTCGTCTGGGATAAGCAAATGCATGCAGAATCTGTTGTTCAGGAACTCGAGGGCGATGATGAGGTATGGGACCAGATGGAGCACGTTGGTTAATGTTATTTGGGACATATTGAGTATATTTACACCGTGAAGCTTTTCATGATGTACATTAGATTTATAATTTACTTATGCGCGATTTCGCTCTTCCAACTATGTGCGCGCTCGAATCCATTCTGTCCTGTTTGATCTTAAATGTAAATTAGTTCGGCGTCATTTTCAACAACCATAACCAGGCTCACAGTCTATCAATGTTTTTTGTATCTCGTCCCTGGACGTCATCACAAATGGACCGTACTGATAAACAGTTTGGTCTAAAGGCTCTCCGGAAACCTATCACAAGATTACACAGTCAATAACAAAGGATGTCTCAATCACAGTGTATACGCACCAAGACGAGTTCGGTTCCCTCAGTGCCAGATAAGGCGATGCCAGTTTCGTTAGAATTTGAAGATAGGACCGCAGTGTGGAACGCAGGAACATCGGTGTCCTCTGAGCCAACTTTGAGAGTGCCTTTCCAAGCTACCAGACAATTTTAATCAGCCTCCCAGAAATTATATTATCACTTACAGTACAAAAACGAGGTCCATCCACTCGCTAGTTTGGTGTGAATAAAGGTATAAATAACGTGTTGGATAAAGGTTAACTCACGCAGCTCCTGGAACATTTTTCCTTCCCGTTTGAAAGTGATATGGAAAAACCAGCAGCCGCCGAGAGGCCTGACAGGCGATTCGACACCATGACTCTTGCCGCTGATTACTCTAATCGAAACAGGGCCTTCAGGATATGCTACAGGAATTCTGACACGGAGGGTAAGCATGCGTACAAGCCGTACAACAACAAGCACTTACTGTTCAGGTGCTAGTTCTTGATAGCTCGGATCCTGTTAAATCATTGCATAAAAGAAAATCCAACGGCATAAACCATTTCACATACCGACATCTTAAACTAGAATGTGCAACGGATATTAATCAGGTTTAAGGCGCTTCTCCTTAATAACCAGTACGACGGTACCTTCTTAGGCAAGTCAACCCATAACTGAAGACCACGAGGGTCAGGCTGACCCTTGGCATGGACTGGCATCTCAGCATGAATTATACCCTTGCCTGCACACATCCATTGGACGCCCCCTTGAACTGCATAATACCATTAAAATATAATTCCATGGCTTAAAAAGATATCCTCCTCACCAATGGTCCCCTTATGCCCAGCGGAATCTTCGTGCTGGCTTGATCTTAACGGACATGTGAATATTGGTGTTATTTTCCAAAATAAATTTGGATTTCTTACCCCTCCAACATATAGGTGACGGTAGCTTGCCCGCGATGCGGATGGTCTGGAAATCCCTGGGGGAGATCACGATTGAATATGCGTTTCTTCATAAATATACCTTATCACTCACAGCGCCTTCCTTGACGTGAAAATGATCAAGCAGGAGGAAGGGGGTAAGGTTTCGCAAAGCCATGGAGCCAATACTACGCCTGACTAAAGCTCCTGCACCCTAGCGAAGTTCGAAACATCCAGTATTATAAGGTCAGAATGGGCAAATTTTCAATCACACAAACGCCAACTTGCCTCAGGCGTCTCCACAGCGAGAACCTTCTTGATTACAGTGCGGGAAACAGCTGGAAGAGACATTGATAGTGGAATCCTTCGAGATGCTTCTTGAGTTGTTGGAAGATGAGCAAACGAAAGATAGATAGCGAGAAAGAGAACTGGGTATACGAGGTACCCAAAAAATTTGACGCGCTCCTTAAGTATGCGGATCATTGTCTTGCATTACATTCTAGTTCACCATGCGCTGACTGGCTGAACACTGCCATAGTGGGATAAAATAGTCAAATCTGGGAAGTGTATTTGAAAGATGGTCACGTCGAATTACCATTACGTCAGTCTGATGACCAAATAGTATACTGACGAAATACTAAGATACTTATGGATGATTATTATTATTTCAGGTTTCATAAGTTGAGTCGTACGTCGTTACATATACTGTTACATGTCAACCTAATCCCAAGATTACAATGACTCCCAGAATCTAGCGAAGCCAGTTGGTTGTGGCTTAGCAGCTTCCTCAGCAAGATATCTCGCTTCCTCCTCATTGATAGTGCGAAGTCCAGTGACAAGGTCGACATCCTTAGGCGCGATGACTTTTGTTCTGAACACCAGTTTGTACGAAGCCCACAGTATGAAGAAAATCGGAAGGCCGATGTAGGACCTATGAATAAACAGTAAGCTTCAGAAATGCTAGAAACAACATTGTTCTTACGTGATGAAGTTGGCAGTATTGAATGGCATAAAGGTATCAAAACCTTTGAAAATCGTAATAATGATGGTTGACACCAGAGCGAACCAACTTCCCCAAGGCTGTAATGGAGCTTTGTAAGGTAGATCGTCTCTAGATCGTCCTTGAGCTTCCAGTGATTTCATGAATTGACTACGGATAGAAACACATATCTATTAGTCAAAGTAAATTATACAGCGAGCTTGAGCCACTTACATGTGAGAATAGCATATACACATCCACGTTAAGGCACCGAAAGTGGACACAAGATTAACAAACCAGGTGAAAACTAAAGAAGAACGCATTGAGCCAATATGTCCCATTTGTTATTGCCCATTCGTTCACCTTTAGCAGCCGAGCTGGTGACATTGAGGAAGACAAGAGCACAGAATAGCGTGCACAAAATCAGGGCAGGGTAGGGAACACCCAACCTGTTTACTCTCTTGAAAATGGCAGGTGCTTTCCCTTCGACAGCCAAACCATATAACGTACGCGATCCAATATATAAGTCAGAGTTGGCAGCACTCAAAACAAAGACGAGAATCGCAGCATTGATAATGTGATTTAGAACTTTGATCCCAACCTGACCAAAGATCAGATATAGTTAGTGATGTTTCTAGTAAACTTTCGTAAGGAACATGATCTCACGAGTGTGGTGGCAACGACGAAAGGACTGGCTGCTGCTCCGGTTTTCGACTTGGTGGCAACGAAGAGCGAATTGTCCGTGCTAGGAACAATCAAGCCAATAACGAAGACGCCTCCAATATAGAACACAAGAATACGCCAGAAAGTCCTCCTAATGGCGACTGGAATATTCTTACGCGGGTTTTCAGCCTGTTAAAAATGTGAGTACTACAGGCAAAACAGCTAAGATGATATCCATGACCTCTCCAACGGTTACCTGGAAGTCGTTGTGAGTCACTATGAGAGAAAGAGCAAATGAAAAATCACATACACCAATGAGTTCTGTTCCTATGAAAGCGAATAACGCATTCGTCAAGGTTGCCCAGAATCCCAAGAAAATGGATACGGGGACATCATGGACCTGGTCCAACAGGTATTGTCCCATTGGACCATTTGGTGCGTGCCAGAACCTGAACCCAATGCGATCGTGTTTTGGATTTCCGCCTGAAGTGAAGACTGAGAAAAACAGAAAGAAAGAAAGCTACCAAATAGACACACCAAGGTCGATGATAATGCCCATCAGTAGGAGACCGATCAAGGCAATAACTAAGTAATTTGGTAAGAAATCAGGTTATTCCTCTAACGCAACTCTGTACTCACTCTTCAAGCTTGAAAACCAGAATTCTAATTCTCCAAAGACCCGAACACCAAGTAAGTTAATGACGAGGACTGATGCAGCTATGGTTAGATTACTTGCAAAATTCTGCTTTTCAGTCCACTCACTGAACACAATGAAAATGACTGGTAATAAAATGAGTATACCAATGTTATTGATGTTGTGGCGATAAACTCACCCATCCATACAGCAATATGAGGATTAGTGCGCGTCCAGTACTGAACAACGACACCAGCAGCATTGATATTATTTGGAGTCACGATAAGCTAACAAAAATTCAATCATTACAATGGTCCCCAACGAATCTTTGGACTCACGTATTTCATTAAGTAGTTGTACCCTAGCGCGAATCCCAGGGCTGGATCTACAAAACGTGTCGCATATCCCGCGAAGCCCTTTTTGTGGGGTAAGAAGGCAGCCATCTCGCCAAGAGCAATCATGACGAGGTAGCAAACAAATCCAACAAACGAATAACCCAATAAAAGGCCTTTTCAAAGTAATAATCAGTTCTTAAATATCTTCGCGGTGAATACGGATATACTTACCAAGTGGGCCACCGCGACGCAATGCAGTTCCAGAACCAATGATCAAACCTGTTCCAACCGCCCCGCCTAACTTCAAACGAAAGAATATGAACTCAGAGCACAAAATACGTAGCAATGAAGACGCATACAGCTATCATAGAGATTTGTCGTGCCTTCAGCCCACGATGGAGACTCTGCTCCGGATCAGGTTCCTCGAGAACATTATCGCCCTCGAAGGATTCTACGGTGCTAGCAGACTTCTCCTGATCAACCTTCTTCTCGTCGTACCCCATGTTGCAATCGGGAATGTGAGGGAAGGAAGGAAGCTAAGTGGCCAATACGTTGCATATTCTCCGTTTATAAGAAAAGAAGCAAGGCCCATCATTATGTACGGCTCCTTCTGTTGAGATATACATCTCCGGTCAACAGGTCGACATTGGAATCAGAAATAGAATTGCGCCCATGGGCAGAAGATAAACAAGGTACAGATAGTTGGCAGATAGCGAGGCTTATCCCGGTTTTACTCTTCAGAGAGAATGTGCATCCACATGGAACAGCGGGGTCAGATGGAGAAACGCACAGGAAAGTCCCATTTATTCCCTTTCACAGACTCAGATGCCAAGCGAAAGGCCTGGCTAATGTTTGCGATGCCCGAATAGCGCAGAATGACCTCCGTGTAGGCTGTCCTAAGCTGTGCGCCTATATAAAGTTCGACACCGATGTGCAGTGTTTCTATCGTGGGGAATGCGTGAATGGAAATCGCAAAGCACGTGCATCATGCAAGGCATCCAGGTTTGAACTTTAGAAGACTTTAGATCTCATGCATGCATTCACAACATAACCTTGGCATCATACACCGTTACGTGTCTGTATAGCTATAGTTATCATCAAAAAGTCAACTTTCCAGCCAAGCTCCATTGATAAAATGATAAAACTTTCAACACGGCCTGTAAGTGGGTCTCCAAAGCAAATCGTACATGTTATATCACCTATGCGCGTGTCCCTGATAACGACACCTGGTATCAGGGAATGAACATAAGTACTGCAATCATATCGGTTCCAAAGTGGACGGCATACAGCGAAACAATCCTGTACTCCAAAAATAGGTCAAGGGGATCTAAAAATTGTAAAAAGAAGAAAAAACTACTTAAAGAAACGGAACTATAAGTACGCTGAGATTCTGGGAAGAGAAAGCAATAAAGTAAAGATGATAGAGAGATGATATACAGGTGGTACAACTGAGCCATTCACTGACCGACAGCATCGGCGAAGAGGGTCAGTTTCTAGATATCCTTATGATCAGAAAGCGAAAGCATCGGTGACAGGTGACAAACTCGACCTACCCAGTTTAGGAAGTTGTAGATGTAGATGGTTGTCGGCGTGTCCAAGTTTCTATTAGTAGGTTTGCTGCTGCATGCAGTTTCTCTTCTCCAGAAACCTCTTGAGAATCCTCCGCTACTTGCTGGACAACAGGCAGAACAGCTTCCCGTATGCGAACCAATGATGCCGCCGGCACATTCCTATTAGGCTGAAGCTGGGTAAAGAAGGTGCAGGCATTGATGCGGACTTCCATAGGGAAGTTAACAGGGTTATCGAAGTTACGCAACACAAATACGAGCATATCCAGGGCATGCTTTGGTACAGGTAACCCATCACGAGATGAAGTGCTCGTCGGAGATTGACTACCGGTATTCAGAGGTAGTGAGAGGGTATCAGGGACTGCAGTCTGTGCTCCGTTGATTGGCATTGTCAGAGCATCCAGAATCAGCGGCCCTACAGAAGGGAGAATATTCAGTTTCGTGTTTATAGCTTGACCTCATAGTATGCGATGTGCCTTACCTCCTAATTTGTGGGTAGCTAATAAACTGATAGCTACAATACCTTCATTCACCAAGATCGGGTATTTGTTGCTGCGCGCAATCAAAGATGTCAGGGCGCTAGCAAATTCTGGCGTGAGCACGGATGAGATACACTGATCCTTTTTTTTCTGTCTCTCATTGTTGGGATCCAGAGTACGCTCATTTAACCATAGAGACTTAACCACGTTAACGAGTATTCGGGAACCTTCGCTTTTTATGGATACTGAGTCTGAACGTTTGATCAACGCAAGAATCTGCGATAGTCCAGTAGGACTAGGTTGTCCGTTGGGTAATACAAAGGAGAAAACATGGTCCACTGCAAGAACTTCAGAATGCGTACAGAAAATTTTAAAGGTGAATCATGACGTACGACTTGCATTGCATAGATGTTTCGCGACTCCAATAGCACTCTGTTGGATCACATCAGCCATGGCATCACTCTTTTCATCCCATATTCCGCTTGCTGCGATCCGTTCTATTATCTTAACTTCCGCGAGTGACGATGGTACAGTTGGAGCCAGCTTCGAAAATTGGGATATATGCTTAAGCAATCCCAGAATACCATGCTTCAACTTTATATCCGTCGATGGCGAAAAGAAATGAACGGAAGAGAGGACGGGAGCAAGGGAGTAGGGAGGTGATAATAACGCAATTGCAAACATTTCTAATTGGGAAAATTATGTAGATTTTCGACTTCCAGTGAAGAGACTTGCACACCTTTCGTCATAATATTTCCTAGGGAAAGACCCGCGCAAATTGCCAAGTCATCTCTTCCTTGTGTAGAGGCCGCTGCTTCGCCTGCTTCATCCAGAAACTTGACTAAAGATTTTATCCACCGTACAAAGGTGTCTATGAAGATTCCGCCTGGAAGTTCGGGTTCACTGTCCTTCCATAATATCTCCTCATTCTTCTTTTCACCAAAGACTTCAACCACAGCTTTGATAAGTGCTGCCTTGCAGATATCAAATGCCTTTTCCTTATTCTTGATTTCTGCCTCTTCAAAGATCGGGTTTTTCCATAACAGGGGATAGGAGCCGTATTCAATAAACTTCAAGATGGTTGTAAGACAAGAAGCCTTTTCTTCAGGCGCGGGATAGCAAACAGAGCGGGCCAACTCTAAGCGAAAGTCTTCAACATCCAGGGCAAGGGACTCGATGATAGTGCATGATTCTTCTATGAAATCAAAATCAGTTTGTACCAGTGTGTCAAATAAATCAGGATCAGCTTCTGATAAAATTGATGCTGAAGATGCGAAGTTCGAGCAGTATTTCAATAGAGGGGCAGTTATCCATGGCAAAATGTCATGATTGATGATTTGGAGACCTTTAAGAGACAGTAAATTAGTGGAAGTGGAACGAATGCTAATGAAAATTAGGACGTACTTTCATCTTGAATGTCCTTTAGCGCCGAGAGGGTTCTCCATGCCCAGTTAGAAATCCCACTTCTTGTGTCCCACTCTTCGACAAAATCGTCACTGAGTGGTTCACTTTGCTGCGAAGCCCAGGCGGTAGGGGGATATATGTTTGCCGATAACTTGATGATGGTGTGTGCTGCTTCCAGAGAAATTAAGCGGAACTTGACGGGATCTAAATGATATTAGAAATCAAGCAGCCAAGTCCGTCTGATAAACAACATACCATAACCGATACTCGCGTTGAGTAGAACTCCGATTGACGTCCGTACTACCTTCAGATGTGATATAGGCAGGGGCAATGGGGTCCCATTGGGAGGAGAAGGGATGCTTTCGGCATACCCCTCCAATAAAGACATAACAGCTTGAGGGAACCCCACCTCAAGGAGAGCTGCGCGGTTATCGTCTGATGTGCTCATTTAGTCGATGGATAATCCCGTAAGTGGCCTTTTACTTACTATGGTCCATACAAAAATTAGCGCCCACGCGTAGGAGTTCAAAAACTGCGGCTGTTCTGTTGTCATTAGGAATATGGGAGTCGCGCAGGCACCTTGAAAGCAGATAGACAAGCGTTTGAGGAAGCTCTGTCTTTCCTAGGATGGTATGATGATCCTCTAGGAGGTGTAAGTAAGGATAAGCAGGGCACAGATAATGCAACTCACTCGAGGCATTTCTTGCTCTCAGATAGTTGGCTAATTCTCTTGATGTCGTTTGCACTGATGTCCAGTATTCATCTTTATCTGCATCGCGTATTGAGACGGAGAGATCCTTGAGTTTGCGCTCAAGCGGAATGAGATCGATTTCAACGTCGGAAATTTTAGACATATGTAAAGGGGTTGTGCTTGAATTACAGTAGAGGCCCTTTAGAAAGACTTGTAGGTTTGCAGAGGAAGGGACCTGGGAGAGGAAGGGATTCCGAGTATGTGATAAAGTTGAGTCAACAACCTTGATGATCATGTACCCTTGTGGCGGTGAAGAGATGTTGGTTTTAACCTAGATAAGATAAGATAACAGTATGATGCTATATCTGTCCGCCATTTTTACTTCCTCTCCATTCACTGCCACTGCTCCACCATGCCGAGTTCAAAGCGAAATAGGGCGAAGAAACGTCCCGAAACAACTCCTCCACTAGATCCAGACATCATGGACGACGATAACAACGATTTGATGAATGATCTCCTTGCCCAATTGGATTCTCGAGATCAAACAGTCCAGGCGGAGTCTGCTAATGTACTCAGAGAGATGAATCTAAATGCACAGGCAGACGAGATAGAGTCAAGGACAAAGCAGGACGCAAAGAGTCGGTTTAATGCTCGACAGGTTTGTCGCAAATCCTCTACACGCTTCAGTTTTTCCTCATTCTATTCTAATGATAGGCCAGAAAAGCAGCGGCGCTCGCTCAGTCTTATGCCCCGGATGATCCTGTGGTTCAAGCACAACTAGAAAAGGAGGCGCGGGAAGAGATGAATGCTATTGAAAAGGTCTGCAACGATCTTGGGCTGGAGATATACGAGGTATGCACCCCAATGATGTTTATACCTGATCAAGCTTTTTGACCATATGTCAGATCAATCCAGACGGCCATTGTCTGTTTTCTGCGGTTGCAGACCAGCTTAATTTCCTCGAAATATTACCTTCTGAAAAGGCTACATATTCCGATCTCAGAGCCGTTGCAGCTGATTATATTTATACTCATCCGGACGACTTCCTTCCCTTCTTACCGTCTGCCGGAGGAGAAGATGGAGCTGGAGCGTTGGATGCAGGGTTAATGACACCTGAAGAATTCAAGAAATATTGTTTATCTGTTCGGGAAACTGCAATATGGGGTGGAGAGCCTGAAATCGTCGCTTTGAGTAGAGCCTTCGGCGTTCCTATACATGTTATCCAAGGGGGCCAGCCACCAATAGTTGTTCATAACCCACCCGGGAAGGATAGCGATATTCGAGATCAAGGTGTAGTCAGGATCAGCTATCATAGGAAGCTCTATGGTCTCGGGGAGGTGTGTTCATTTCACTATCTGTAGCATCCCTGGCTTGACATCACTCGCTATCAAGCACTACAATTCACTGCGCACCAAACCAAGGAAAATTCCAATATCTTAGGTTTAATTTCACATATCCACATTTCACCTCTAACTATACCGTATTACAATTGTTTTTACAATCATATATGCTTTTAAAATGCATGGAAATATAAAACCACCTAAAACAACAGATCCTCTTCTTCACGTCTCCCCCCACCGCCTGCTCCCATTGGACGGGGTTCATCTGCTAAATAGTTACCAAAGGCACCGTCAAGATTGGAATATGGATCATTTCGATTTTGTCCCTTCGATGGCGGAGCATCATCGTCTTGATCAGACCCCGGTTCACCATCTTCATCTTCATCATTGGCAGATGCTTTTGGCACAGGAGGTGGAGGGGTTGAATCAGTCTCTGTGGTGTTCGCATCGACTGCCTCAGGTTTAGCTACCATGTTCGGTTCATTTGGCCCAGGTCCTGGCACAGTTACTGCAGTAGGAGGGAGAGGCATTGATGCTAAGGGAATTAGAACAGCTCTCGAGTGGGCATTCAGTGCAGGAGTGTCAACGAGTGCTTTGCCAGTGGCACCTCGAATAAAGGTCTGGTAAAATCATCAGTACGCAGTAGACGGAAAGTGCGATTAAATTTATCCACCTCTGGATTCTTATGATAGATACTTCCCAATGTTCCTGTATGCAACAGGAGTTGATCAAGTGCTCCTCTATCCATCCGGTCCGAATCGGTTGTAATTGGAGGTTTTTCTGCCAGAACGATCTCTCCAGCAGCGGCAGGATTGATGGCCAGCATTCGCCAGTACATAAATCCCCTATCTCGTAGGTCCGGATTGTCAATTTCTTCAGTAGCCCACTTGAGAACTTTGTGAACCAGTTCTTTAGCCTTTTCAGATGAAGACTTGTAGATGAAGACCTTTACTGAGGTGGTCAACAAGGCAAGTTGTACCTGATTGAGATAATCAACTCTCGAGCAAGGATACGACATGGAATGACCCCTACCTCAACACTCTCTTCCAGGAAAGTGTAAACTAAATCGTCTAAAAGATCCTCGGCATTGTCGATTCTATTGGCAAATTGCCCTATGATCCAAACCATGGCCGCTTTTGACTCCGGTTCATCGAGTGAGTCCAAATTCTCGCAAAGCGTGGGGATAATTCCTTCGTATTTCCCTGGATAACGCCGGAATATGTCTTTAATCACAATGACAGCTTCTTGAACCACGTATGAAACTTTGTTTTCAATAAGGTTCAACAAAGCCTGAATGCAATTATCTGCCGCTGGTTCAACTTTGATGGCCAACCGACCTATCGAACGAACGGCTTTTCTGACGAAGTCGATATCGACTTCAGACGCATATCTGGGGAGTACAGACTCAGATCTTTTGGATACGATCAATAAAAAGGGTCGCCTACTCTTGAAGTTCTGTCAAAACCTCGTTCGCGTTTTCCGCGCGCGCCAATCGATACATAATCTCTAGCTTGGCGAGCTTAACGTATATTGGATCATTGTATTTGCAGAAAAAGACTCTAACATCGTTCTTCAAGACGGCTGGCCTTCGTTGGATGATCAGTAGAATATTTCTCAGTGCGACATATTGTACTTCAGGTCCCGAAGATAGCAAGGTCACTAGGGAAGTATAACAATCAGAAAGTCCACGGAAATATGTATTTTGGGGGCTCACCTAAAGGTGGTCCCATCTTTTTACAACAGTAGTCTATCAAGCGACGGTTTTCCATATAATTCATGAGATAAAGAAGAACTTTGATCGTTGTCAGCACCACTGCGGAATTAGCGTGCTGTAATTGGACAATAATTCGCTCTGCCATGTTTTCCGCATCAGCATGTCTTGTGGGGACATAGCGCAACAGAGAGTCAAGAATATAGATTTGACCCCACCTATTGATATGAGCATAACGTAAAGAGTTATTACAGAGGTAGACGTACTCTGAGCTCTCCCCAAGGGCAGCAAGTAGCTTATTCACCGTCGCTAAATTGAGTTTGAAGATAACGCCATCTTGTCTGTCGCCTATTTCTGATAAGGCTGCAACAGCGTTTGCCACAACAGTCGCATTGGAGTCAAGCATGAGGTCCCTGAGTAATTCCACAAAGCCGCCTTTCTCTGCTCGTCTCGGGTCCGCAGCATATAGCTTGGCCACACAAATGGCAGCAGTCTTCCGCACATATGCATCCCGATCCTTCAAGCAATGCCTTAAGTTATCGCTAAGTGCGTCTGTCACGACCGGAATGGGTATATATGACATCGTTCGAATAGCCAGTGCGCGAATAAGAGGGTTTCGATCGGCGCAATCCTACAGGGATTAAACCAAAGAGAAGATAGAAATTTAATCCCTATAAGTTTGAATCATGCGAGATACTTGCCTGAAGGAAGTTAGGGATGACAAGATGTATCTGGTCCGGTCTTGATCTTCCGTAGCTAATGAGGAAGAGATAAACCACTATGTTTCGTTAGAAGGCCATGCATACCAGGACTGAGAGATCTTACTTTTCTTGATTTCCAACAACGGGGTTCCCAGACACTGCACGACGTCGGTGAATAGTGGCGACACTTGAGATGGTCACGACTGAGTCCATATTCTTTAACGCGAATCAATGCTACCAACTGTCATTGCCCATGGTAATGTTCGCGACGATCTTCTTCAATACAGTTTTTCGCTTCACGAACTTCTTGTCCTTGGCCTCTGCCGCTTGTAGATCTGCGCGAAATTCCTGGATAGTGTTGTCAGTTCGATGATTCTAAGGCGCAATGCGAGGTTTGCCAACCTCAATTTTCCCTCGTTGAAAGAATTTGGCATCTTGGCCTGGTTGCGCCATGATGGTAGGAGAGTAAGTGAGCCAAATAAGAGGGGCGTATTAGTACGCCGACGATACTGTTCAGTGTTCACGTAAGTACAACAGGTACAACCGTTAACAGGTCGCTCCCAATGTGGGATCGATCACTGATGGCGTTTGGCGCACGTCCCGTTGTTGATTTGTTGCCGTCAACTTATTCCTTTTTATTCTTCCCTCATAACAGGTGCCTTATATTCTCAAGTGTATGTCTGCAGAACAATTATCAAGGGCATTTATTCACCCTTCGAGTCATGGAACAATCGATTCTCAACTCAAAACTCTCAAATTGTGTGCGCGCAGGCTGCAGTCTGCACTGTCAATTCAAGCGGCAGAGCTACAGGTCTTGCAGAGATTGTATTACAAAAACAATAACCAGCATCGGGGAGCACTGTTCTGGAGGAGTGTCGTTGAAATCCGAAGACTTTTGGAGAGAATGCAGAAGCTAGATTTACTCGCCGTGGTCAACGCTCTGCGTACCATGTTTTATGATAGATCACTGGTTCAAAAGTGAGTAAGGTCTTCAAGAAGGTCAAGTTTTTGACACTATAACCAGTCAGCATTAATTCCGTCAAGGGACCATGGACGCAATGTCCTAGCGAAAAGTATCTTTCTAAATATTCGCAATCTTGCTCTGAGTCGTTAAAATTAGCAGAAAAGGTACGGATACACTTCCTCGAGACCGAACCGCACCTTGACAACTTTTAGACAGTTGAACGGTCTCTCTGTGCATATGAGTACGCAACATCAAATTTTACCTATTACCAAGCAGTAACATTCAGAAAAGGTCTTTTCATCGGTCTCTGCAGTCGGCGGCATTCTTACACGTTCTGCTGCTATTTGTTGCAATAACGTCGAGAACGCGTAGCCTGGCAATGGAAATACAAGAGGCCTTACGGGAAATGATTGCTTCCGTCAACATAATTATTTCTGCAATCGTAAACATTTCTTCTCGTTTGAGGGAGCTATCTAGTTGATGCCGATTTGCACAGACGACCACTGATCCCACCCAGACGAATGTACCACGGTGCAAGCTTCCTGTCCAAGTTGAACAACCCATGGAAATTGAAGTGGCAGATCATCCCGGGTTGCACCCTATAATACCTAATTCCATCGACAACATACCTACGCAACAGGACGTATCACAAGCAACCATTGTTCGTTCAAGACCAAGAATTCCGATCAATATTCCATCCTGTGAGGAAAGAGCCATTCGGTCACTCTAACAACACTGACCAATCATTTTAAGCATCGACCACCATTCAACGGGAAGATTCCCTTCCAAAAGAACACGTACACACCAAAGAAAGACCCACCGCAACTATTAAGAAAGCGAAACGCAAAGCTGCAAGAAATGAGATTGATGATATATTTGGATTTTGAGGCTTCCTTTTTATCAGCGGATGTGGGATATGAATTATCTTTGCATTTATGGCCTAACACAAAAGATGATCGGGACAAGTGAGCTTTCCTGTAGCCGCTAGCGAACTACGATAAAGTAGGTATAAAAAGAAGAACCCAAAATAGCAGTATGTAAATTCGAAAATTGAAATTGTCCGACAAAAGGCAAAGCGGTATATGGGTAAATAATTATTCTACGAATGGTCCGTTCATAAAAACTCTAGATTAGAGCGAGCACATCACAGCATCAAAAGGGTGGCAACAGCGGCAACGAGGGCCATGGCGATCTTGGGTGAAGATACCGAAATGGCACCGCTGGGCGAGTTTTCGGAGGCTCCAGTTCCTGTGGCTTGTGCGGAAGCAGCATCTGCAGAGGTGCTGGCACCTGCATTGCTTCCAGACTGGGGTGCAGCTGCGCCAGAGTCAGTGGAAGCCTTGAGAGCGACGCTGAGGTCCTGAGGGATCATCAAGGGGGTGGCACCACCAGCAGCACCGCTGAGGTCGATGGAACCGTCGTCTTTGAGGACCTCCTTGTTAGCAGCGAGGAAAGTGCGGGTGTACATGACATTCTCAGCGATGTATTGGTGGGACCAGTCTGGCATGCCGGACATGTCGATGCTTCCTCCCCAGCGAGAAGCGTCAGTGTTGCCGGCAGTCTGGTTGTTGGTGTAGGCGGCGTAGGCGGCGATGTCAGAGCTGCCTTCAGCGAGGCTTGGCATCATGAGAGAAACTGAAGTGGAAGCAGCGAAGGCGTTAGGAGGGTTGATGATACCGAACATTCCCTTCTGGCAATGGGTTGGAGTACCACAGTAGAAGAAGGTTGGGTTGGTGTCGTTCACAACTTGTGTGAAGACGAAGTCCTTGTTCTGGGTGCCAGAAGTGAAAAGACCATCAGACGACTTGTTGCAGACTTCGAGTTGCGAAGACTTGGTAACGGTGTGGTTGTTGGCACCCCACATGAAAGCGATGGTATCACCGACGGACGCGTTCAAGGCGAAAGGAACGTAACGGAGAACACCTTGTGTGGGTGCAACAATGACGGTATGAGTAACACCAGTACCTTGGCTAACGGTGTTAGTTGCTGTTGGAGTGTACTTGGCGGGAGGAAGGCCTCCATATGAAGCAACACATTCTGAAGAAAATGAATGAGCGGGAATGCGCCAGCAAATGAGACACATTAATAACTTACGTTGGACACAATCGTTGTAGTCGTTTCCGCCCCAGTTGGAGTTACCTGAGCCGTAGGATGGAGTAGAATACGAGTTCCAGGCAGTGGAGGTGGAAGTCGACCATACTTCCGACGAGCTCCAAGAGTTGTCGCTTCCGCCGTAGTTTGAGTTTCCGTAGTTTGAATTTCCGTAGTTCGAGTTGGAGCTTCCGTAGTCGGAACTTCCGTAGCTGCCACTCGAACTGCCGTAGTCTGAGCTTCCATAGCTTCCACTTGAACCATAGCTGGAATCGCTTGAGCCATAGCTGGAACTGGACGAGCTAACGCTGGTCGAGCTATACCTTTGTAAGATTTGGCTTCATTTCTACTCGAGTAAATTACTTACGAAGGAGAGTCGGATAATGTGATGGGGGTACCATCAGGGGACGTAACACCTGGTTCGTTGATGGAGCTGTCTGGACGAGGAAGAGCGGCAGCCAAACCAGAGAGGAGTGCAGTAGCACCAATGAAACGGGTGATGAAGACCATTATAGAATAAGATTATTGAATGAAAAGACCGTGAAGATGCTTTTGTCGATTAACGAAAATGAATATGACCTTCCTGAGGACTGCTACTTAGGCTCTGTCAAAGAGGATGATCTAGAGAAAAAGATGAGAAAATTATTGTGGTATAAAGACAAAGGAGCATACCTCGAATGAACGAAGGATTGACAAGGTCGAAGATCAACTCGACGAAAAAAAAGAGGGAAAAAAGAACGAAAGAAGGAGACGAAAGAGGCGGCCGAAGGAAAGGTGAGGAACCTGTCTGTCAAGCTGGTATTTATTCAACTCTGAGTGCGAAAAACCTCCATGGTAACAGTGATCCTTTTGCGTCTGGGAATTGATGTTGACCCAGAGGTTTGGGTCTTGAAGTGGATCCCTGCATGCTGCTGTCATCAAAAAGATACTCTGATTTCGACTCAATCAGGCTTTCAAAAATGACACTCACCAGTCATCAACACAGCATTTCATGATTTTCTAGGCCATGGAATAACGAGGGCTGCAAGGCTATAGCGATAAAAAAACTGGGAGTAGTAGTCAGCCATGTTGGCAGATGATGGGCAGTTCGGTCAGACTCTGGTTACGGTTTAAAGGTATTTTTGAATCAAGAGTTCACTTTAGCCAATCAGCCATCTGCCTTCGTTGCTCCCTCCGTTGCTTGGAGAATTATCGCAGTTTACTGTCTATTTTTCTTTCTCTTTTTTTAGGCCCAAGCAGTATTTATAATTCTGCTACTCTGTTCCAACAGATTACATACAACTCGGCCCAATGATATTGATTCAAAATCGGTTACTGGGTGCGCTGCCATTCTGCCGCAAGTTACGCATCTGTTTCAAACGTTCCGTGCCAGACAGTTTCCCTTGCGCAACAACTGGCCTCATATTCTCCGGAAGCCTATTCATGTTCTTG
>Ga0247779_1000179_pt1 | contig 48079 bp, 45 predicted proteins | sample UWRJL221509R5_FD_179925 | JGI IMG/M metagenome (GOLD analysis project Ga0247779, IMG submission 179925) | Plant litter microbial communities from Arlington Agricultural Research Station in Wisconsin, United States - UWRJ-L221-509R-5 | ecosystem: Environmental > Terrestrial > Plant litter >...
CAGCAGCTTGTGCTGCGGTTGTCGAATCGGTGTGGTTCCGGCAAGTCCACGAAGCCTGCTCGCCTCATCCCGCAGCGATCTCCAGCGTCGGCAGCTTGTTGCCTCCGCCGTCGCCGTGCCATCTACAAAGGTGGCTCGGCATAACCGGTCGCTGCAGCGGACGGCTTCGCCGCCCGCTGAGCTCGCACGCTATGCAGCAGGCTAAAAGTCATCGTGGTTCTCGGGGCTGGCGCGGCGATCTCGCCGAGTCGGCCGCATTGCTGTCCGCGAAGGCGAGCGAGCGCGAGGCAGTGTCAGGTGTTGCCAGCATTTCAGTCTCGGGTTCGCGAGTCGTTGTGGTTCCGGCTAGTCCACGAAGCCTGCTCGCCTTGCCCTTCTCGCCGGCTCGTCGTTTCGAGCGGCGGCCGGCGTGCTCTTCGGTTCTGCACCTCGGGCCGCGGGCGGCTTGGCATAGCCGGTCACTGCAGCGGACGGCTTCGCCGCTCGCTGAGTTTCAACGTTAGCCTTCTCAATGATCAAGGTCGCTTCGTCGGAAGAATTCAAACGCCTCATCGAGGCGCTCGCGCATGACGTTGAAAGCGCGAACATCCATTGGCGCCTATACGTTGGCGTTCATGCTGCAATCGGCGAAAGCCACTGTGTGTATGAGCAGTCTGCAACCTTTTGGCATCTGACCTTCAATGCCCACACCTTTGCAGCACTGCAGTTTCTGTCGAGGGCATTCGACCAAGAGCAGAAGTCGTTGCACCTCCTGAGCTGGCTCAAGACAATTGAATCCAATCTGCACTTGTTTGAGCCCGAAGAATTCAAGAAGCGCCTCGCGGGTAATCCGTTTGCCGAAAGCTTGGCCGAGCACCCGCGCGCGCCGGACAAGGACCAACTCAAAGCGGATATCGCGCTTTGCATGGCGACCGACCCGGACGTAAATCTTCTCGTACGTCACCGCAACAGCATCGGTGCGCACCGGAGTGCTCGAGCAGCCGTCACCGGGCTTGCGCCCGATGGCCTATCTATCGAAGTGCTAGAAAGGCTGCTAGATCGGGGGCACGCAATTCTGAATCGCTATTCCAGCTTGTTCGCCGCGTCTACCTACTCTCGCCAGATGATTGGTCATGATGACTACCGCTATGTTGTGTCTTCAGTTGCCCAAGCCGTTGAACGTTCGCGCTCTTTGCACGGAGACGGCTAACCTGTCGCTCGAGCCGACTCGCGTCGGCAAGCCTCCGCTCGCGGCTCAGCTTCAACGTTATGCAGCAGGCTAAAACTGTTTGTGCTTCTCGAGGCTGGCGCGGCGGTTTGGCAGCGTCGGCCTCGCTCGCGTACGCGAGGTTGGGCGAGCGCGAAGCGGTGCCAAGTCTTGCTGCCATTTCGGTTTCTGCTGCGCGATCGGCTGTGGTTTCGGCTAGTCCAACAAGCCTGCTCGCCTCATCCTGCCTCGGTGTCCAGCTTCGGCAGCGCTACGCTACCTTCATCGCCGTGCCTTCGAGTGAGGGGGCTCGGCATAACCGGTTGCTGCAGCGGACGGCTTCGCCGCCCGCTGAGCTTGCACGTTGACGCTGTGCAAAAACCTGACCCCATCAGGTAAATCCGACTGGTGCGTTGCACGCCGATTGGGCACGATGACAGGCATTCCGCAGTCACGGACTGGATGCCAATGCCACGCTACAAACCTGTGGACCGCAACCCGCGTCTCTTGCCGGTCGTGCTGAGCGAGCAGATCCAGCCCGGGACGTTCGAGTTCGCGCTGGATCATTTGGTCGACCATGAGTTGGACCTGTCGGCGCTGGACGCCAAGTTCCGCAACGACGAAGTCGGCGCCAGCGCCTACGACCCGCGGGTGATGCTCAAGATCGTGCTGCTGGCCTACAGCCGCGGCCTGGTGTCCAGCCGCAGCATCGAGCATGCCTGTCTGCACCACGTGCAGTTCATCGCGATCAGCGGCGACAGCCAGCCCAGCTACACCCACATCGCCAAATTCGTGCGCGAACTCAGGGACGAGATCCAGCCGCTGTTCACGCAGGTGCTGCTGACCTGTGACCGCATGGGACTGATCGGCCGACAAATGTTCGCCATCGACGGCGTCAAGCTCCCCAGCAACGCCAGCAAGGAGCGCAGCGGCACCCATGCGGAGCTGAAGCACCGAGCCGAACGACTGGACAAGGCCGCCGACAAGATCCTCCAACTGCACCGAGCGCAGGATGCCGGCGGCGAGAACCCGGCAGCGATGGACGCGGCGCGCCAGGCCCGCGTCGACGAACTGCGACGCGAGGCCCAGGCCACGCGCGACTTCGTGGCCCGCAACGCCCCACGCCGCAACGAGCAAGGCCATGAGCTCAAGAGCAACGTCACCGACCCCGACAGCGCCAAGATGGCGACCAGCAAGGGCGTGATCCAGGGCTACGCCGCGCAGGCGGCGGTGGACAGCGCGAACCAAGTCATCGTCGCCGCGCAGGTGACCGGTTCAGGCTCCGAGCAGAGCATGCTGCTGCCGATGATCGAAGCTACGGCGGTCGTGCGTGACACCGACACGCTGATCACCGCCGATGCCGGCTACCACTCCAGGGACAACGTGCAGGCGCTGTGCGAGGCGAGCATCCCGGCGCTGGTGGCCGACAAGCAGATGCGCCAGCGCGACGAGCGCTTCGCCGAGCAGGGCAAGCACAAGGCCAAGGGTGACGTGCTCCACGACAAGCGCAAGCCCGCCAGCGGCACCAGCCCCAACCCGAAGGTCAAGGGCTACTTCAGCACGGAGGATTTCCACTTCCACGGCGACAACACCTGCACCTGCCCGGCGGGCTGCACGCTGAGCAGCACCGGGGTGCTCATCACCGTGGGCCGCTACCAGCGGCAGGACTACAAGGCCCAGGCGTCCCACTGCCAGGGCTGCGCTCGGCGGGGCGGAGTGCATCCGCAAGCCCGACACGCCGCGGCGCACGGTCGCCCTGCACTTCCGACGCCCCGTCGATCCGGGCGATCCGCTGGACCGGATGCGCCAGGCCATCGACAGTCCGCGCGGGCGGCGGCTGTACAGCCAGCGAATCGCCACGGTCGAGCCGGTGTTCGGCAACCTGCGCCACAACAAGCGACTGAGCCGGTTCACGCTGCGCGGCAAGGACAAGGTGGGTACGCAGTGGCGCTTGTTCTGCTTGGTGCACAACATCGAGAAGTTGGCTGGCCGAGGAACTTGGGCATGAGGTGCGATCCAGGACTCTCAGAGGCACCACGGCTTCGAGATGCTGCCGAACTCGATCAGAATGTCCTGCCAGACCCAGCCCAAGACGCACTCAATCCGACCATGCAGATCGATCTCCCGTTGCAAGTTGCACGCCCCCGATCGGGGCAACGCCGGAATCGGTTTTTTGCACATCCTCGTTAGGTTTCACAAAGATGCGTTCTCTTCGAAGTGCTGTCGTTGCCTGTGTCGGCTTCGTTCTTGTTGCCTTGGCTCACGCTCAGCCGTCGTATTCAACGGCGACTAAGACTTTCGCCGAGCCGGTCTTGTTGGGCATGCAACTCTCGGTGCGCCACGGCCAAAAAACGGGGTCGGTAACCGAGTCGCGCGCTCAATGCGTAGAGCGAATTCCGGCCTCAGCTTTCTACGAAGTGGTTTCGGGCCTACTCGGTCAGTTTCTGGACTCACGAGAACTCTCGGCCACGGATCAATTCTTCGTTACGCCCGTTGGGCGGAAATACGCTCGACACGGCGTCCTTCAGATCTATTCGATGGTTGGGTTACCGTTGCCCGGTCCCTTGCCGGATTTTTCAGATGCGGAGTACCGTGAACTCGAATCATTTGCCGCGACAAATGCAGGTACGCGTCTTATCAAGGAAAAGGTCATGCAGTCTCAAAGCGCTCGCAAAGTCTTGGACATTCGCATCAGGCAGCTTCTGGCTGAGTGCGCGGCGAAATGAGCGCAGTGAAACCTAACTGGTCATTGCAGCGGACGGCTTCGCCGCCCGCTGAATTTCGACGTTAGACCTCGGAGAAACAAACCTTGACACCAGACATAGTCATTGCAGAGCTCGAGCGATACGAAGGAGAACTTGCTCGAATTCTGCGTGGGTTCAAGCGAACTTCGAACGGAATCTACATCGGCGAAGGTGACGATCCTCTTTACCGGCAATACGCCCGAGAGCTAGTCGATCTATACAACGACGCGCTTGGACAGAATGTTTACTCAAGGCAGCTGTCGGCGGAGTACGCAGAAGGATTTGGCATGTACGGTGCGCCGTCCTTCAAGGGAGTGGAGAGCATTCTGTCGGTGGTCAAAGCATCACTCACAAGACTGCGCCGCTCGCCCGATTTGCTGGCAAAGAAGCAGTCTCAAGAGGCCCTGCGCCACAGAGAGAATGTGTTCATCATCCATGGCCGCGACGAAGCCAAGTGGAGAGAGCTGAAGGACATCGTCAAGTCGGAGTTCCGACTTAACCCAATTGTTCTTATGGAGCAGCCAGACGCAGGATGCAAGACGGTAATTGAGAAGTTCGAGAAATACGCGCAGGCCTGTACCTATGCCATCGCGGTGTTTACCCCTGACGACGAGGTCAAGGCCGGTTCGGAGGTCTATCTTCAAGCCCGCCCAAACGTAATCTATGAGCTTGGCTGGTTCTGCGGGCAACTTGGGCGGGCCGGCGCAATGCTCCTGCTCAAGGAAGGTACTGAGCTTTTTTCAGACTTTGGCGGCATCATCCAGAAGCGCTTCAGAAGCAACGTCTCCGAGCGCATGCTTGAAATCCGCCGAGATTTAGAGGCTGCCGGTGTGCTACCGCCCGCTGGAGGGGCTTGAGCACAGCCTCACGCACCGTATGCCGATCACCGTAGCGGCAAGGGATGACATGGGCACCAAGCCGGCTAGCAGCGCAGCGTCGTAACAGCAGCCACGCTGATTGGCGCCTTTCCGGCTGACCCGCGCCCACCGCCTCACCACACCTTGCACCGCTCCTCCGCCTTCTTCACCATCTTCTGCCCTGGCTTGCACGCAAACGCCTTCTCGAACTCCGGCATGTTCACGACCACGCCGTTGATCCGGTAGCGACCCGGCGAGTGCGGGTCGGTCTTGGCCTTGACGCGCAGGTACTCGGGGCGGGCGTCGTTGCAGTCCCATTGCGCGTAGCCGACGAAGAAGCGTTGCTCGGGCGTCAGGCCGTCCTTGGCCGGGTCCAAGGTCATGTTGGCGACGTGGGCCTTCCAGGCGGTGTAGGCGAGCACGAGGCCGCCGAGGTCGGCGAGGTCTTCGCCGAGTGTGAGCTTGCTGTTGATCTTGATGTCGTCGACGACGGTGTACTGCGCGTACTGGTCGACGACGCAGGCGGCGCGGGTTTCGAATTCCTTGGCGTCCTTCTTGGTCCACCAGTCCTTCAGATTGCCCTGGGCGTCGAACTGGCGGCCTTCGTCGTCGAAGCCGTGCGTCAGTTCGTGGCCGATGGTGCCGCCGGTGTTGCCGTAGTTGGGCGCGTCGTCCATCTTCGCGTCGTACAGCGGCGCCTGCAGGATGCCCGCGGGGAAGTTGATGTCGTTCATCTGCGGGTCGTAGTAGGCGTTCACCGTCTGCGGCGTCATGCCCCATTCGCCGCGGTCGATCGGCTTGCCGATCTTGGCGAGCTGGCGCCTGGCCTCGAAGACGTTGCCCTGCTCGACGTTGGCGGCGAAGCCGTCGCGCGTGACCTTCAGGGCCGTGTAGTCGCGCCAGCGCTCGGGGTAGCCGATCTTGTTGGCGATGGCGTGCAGTTTCTGCTGGGCGCGCTGCTTGGTGGCATCGCTCATCCAGGTCAGCGAGTCGATGCTCTTGCCCATCTCGGCTTCGATCTCCTGCGTCATCGTCAGCGTGGCCTTCTTCAGCTCGGGTCCGAAGTTCTGCGCGACGAATTCCTGGCCCAGCGCCTCGCCGAGCTGCTGGTCCACAAGCGCGACGCAGCGCTTCCAGCGCGCCTTGAGCTGGGGCACGCCGTTGAGCGTCTGGCCGAAGAAGTCGAAGTTGGCCTGCACCAGGTCGCTGCCGAGGTAGGGCGCGTTGCTGCTGATCAGCTGCCAGCGCAGGTAGGTCTTGATGTCGGCCAGGCTCATCGTCTTGAGCTGCTTGTCCATCGCTTTGAAGAAGGCGGGCTCGGTGACGTTGTAGACGTTCAGGCCGGAGGGCAGGCCCAGCGCGCGGCGGTAGGCGGCCCAGTCGAAGTCGGGCGTCAGCGCCTGCAGGCCCTTGGCGTCGTACTTGTGGAAGGTCTTGTACGGGTCGCGCTTCTCGACGCGGGTCAGCGTGGCCTTGGCCAGCGCGGTCTCGGTGGCGAGTACGGTCTTTGCGGCGGACTGCGCCTCGGCCGGTGCGGCGCCGGCCAGCTCGAACGTGCGGGCCACGTGGGCCTCGTACTGGGCGCGCAGCTTCTGCGACTTCTCGTCGCTCGCGACGTAGTAGTCGCGGTCCGGCAGGCTGATGCCGCCGCCGACGGCGAAGGCGATCATCTGCGTGGAGTTGGCGAAGTCCTGGCCCGAGCCGAAGCCGAAGAAGAAGCGGCCGTTGTTGCTCGCCAGATGCAGCGCGGCCAGCAGCGCCGGCAGGTGCTTCTTGCTGCCCAGTGCGTCGATGCGCGCGAGCTGGGCCTGCAGCGGCGCCAGGCCCGCCTTGTTGGCGGCGTCTTCGTTCATGCAGGCGGCAAAGTAGTCGCCCATGCGCGCCTGGTTGGCCGTGCGCTCGCTGCCGCCCTGGGCGAGTTTGTCGAGGATGCCCCAGAGATAGCGCTGGTTCTCGTTGGCCATCTTGGCGTAGACGCCCCAGCGCGATTGGTCGGCCGGGATCGGGTTGTTCTTGAGCCAGCCGCCGCAGGCGTACTGGTACAGGTCCTCGCAGGGATCGACGCTGCGGTCCATCGCCGTGGTGTCGAGGCTGGGCGTGTAGGGCAGGGCGGTGAGCGGGGTCTCGGGCGTGGTCTGCGCCGGTGCGGCGAAGCAGGCGGCGGAGAGGCTTAGGGCGATCAGGGAGCGCAGGGGGTGTCCGTGACTTGACATGGCGTGGCGTCGGTCAGCATTGGGAGACCGGGATTCTGCGTCACGCCTGGGCGCTTGGACAAAGGTATGGGTCTATCGTTTCTCCTGAGTACAAGCGCTGCAATGTCGATGAGATTCCGTGGTTGGAAGTTGTTGATTCGAAATGGGAAAAACGACTACATTCGCTATTTGCAAATAGCGAATGGCTGTATGCCGTACCGTCCAAAATCAAATCCACAACTGTCATTGAAGCCGCAGGATCTTGTGGTGCTGCTGCGCCTCAGCCTGGGCGAAGGGCCGGCGCCAAGCTATGCAGCGCTGGCGGGCGAATTGCGCATGACGGCCTCGGAGGTGCATGCGGCAATCGATCGCGCCACACAGGCGCAGTTGGCTCGCAAGGACTCGTCGGGCAAGGCGACCGTCATCCGTGAGGCGTTGCGGCTCTTCGTGCAGCACGGCGCCCGATACGCCTTTCCGGTGGTGCGCGGCGAAGTTACCCGGGGCATGCCGACCAGCCATGCCGCCCCGCCATTGAATGCGCTGATGGCGCCCTCCAACGACCTTCCTCCTGTGTGGCCGCACAAATCTGGCGCTGTCCGCGGCCCTGCCTTCTATCCGCTCTATCCGACCGTCCCCGAGGCCGCTGGCAGCAATCCGGCCCTGTACGAACTGCTGAGCCTGTTCGACGCCGTGCGCGGAGGCAGCATGCGTGAACGAGCGCTCGCGATCGCGCAGCTCGATGAGCGCCTGGGTCATTGAGCGCCATGGCCTCGAGCGATCCGAACATCGCATTGATTGAGGTCGTCGCCGCGCGGCTCGGCGACGATCTGCTGGAACAAGTGGTCTTCGTGGGCGGCGCGGTGGCGGGTCTGCTGGTGACCGATGCGGCCATGCCTTCCATTCGTCCAACGGAGGATGTGGACCTGATCGTGCCTGTCATCGCGAGGGCGGACTATCACGCCATTGAAGAGGTCTTGCGCCAGCGCGGTTTCGCGCCCGATCTGCGCAAGGGCGCGCCGATCTGCCGCTGGCTCATCGGTGGCGTCGTGGTCGACCTGATGCCTACCTTGGAGGAGGTGCTCGGTTTCTCGAACCGCTGGTATCCCTTGGCGGCCCGGACGGCAGAGCGCTTCCTGTTGCCGGGTGACAAGGCGATTCACGTCATCAGCGCCCCCGCCTTCATCGCCACCAAGATGGAGGCCTTCGATGGCCGCGGCCAGGGCGACTTTCTGTTCAGCCACGATCTTGGCGACCTGATCGCCGTCATCGATGGGCGCAATGAACTGCAGGGCGAATGTGAGCGAGCGCCCGATGAACTGAAGCGCTATCTGGCAGACCGCGTCCGCGCCTTGCTGGCCACCCCGGACTTCGTCGATGCCTTGCCAGGGCATCTGCCGCCCGACCAGGCGAGCCAGGATCGGCTGCCGGATTTGATGGACAAGCTTGAGGCGTTGGTGAACCTCAGCGCAGGCCCGCGTTGATCTTCTCCAGCGCCGCCGCTCCGGGGCACAGCTCCGCTTCGGTGAGTCGGTTCAGCGGCGTGGCCGTCGTGTTCAGCGCGCGGTGCAGGTCACCGGCATCGGGGTCGACGTAGAGCAGGCCGGTGGCGATTTCGCCGGTGGCGGCGAGGGCCTGGACCTGGTTCATCGCGGCGATGCGATCGGTCGGGCGGTAGTCGTCGCGTAGGCGGCGCAGGCGCATCGCCGTGCCGTCGTGTTGCGGGACGACGATCACGTCCTCGTCGCCAGCGGCGAGCTGCTGGGCGGTCAGGTCGATGAAGTCGATGCGGCTGACCGCCTCGTTGTGCTCGCGCACGTAGTCGTAGCTGCGGGTGCTGCCGGCGTGGTTGTTGAAGGCCACGCAGGGGCTGATGACGTCGATGAAGGCGGCGCCGCCGTGGCGGATCGCGCCTTCGATCAGCGGCACCAGCTGCGCCTTGTCGCCGCTGAAGCCGCGTGCGACGTAGGTGGCGCCCAGTTGCAGCGCGAGGCTCACCAGGTCGATCGCGGCATCGTGGTTGACGGCGCCCTTCTTGGCCACCGAGCCGCGGTCCGCCGTGGCGCTGAACTGGCCCTTGGTGAGGCCGTAGACGCCGTTGTTCTCGACGATGTAGACCATGCGCACGCCGCGCCGCATCGCGTGGGCGAACTGGCCCAGGCCGATGGAGGCCGAGTCGCCGTCGCCGGAGATGCCCAGGTACAGCAACTCGCGGTTGGCGAGGTTGGCGCCGGTCAGCACGCTGGGCATGCGGCCGTGCACTGTGTTGAAGCCGTGGCTGGCACCGAGGAAGTAGTCGGGCGTCTTCGAGCTGCAGCCGATGCCTGACAGCTTGGCGACCCGGTGAGGCTCGATGTCCAGCTGCCAGCAGGCCTGGACGACGGCGGCCGAGACCGAGTCGTGCCCGCAGCCGGCGCACAGCGTGGAGACCTTGCCTTCGTAGTCGCGCCGCGTGTAGCCGACGGCGTTCCTGGTCAGGCTCGGGTGATGCAGCTTCGGTTTCGCGATGTAGGTCATGGCGTCAGAAGGCTTGAGTGGCCAGCACGTGCACCTGCCGCGTGATCGCCTCGGTGATGAAGCGCGCGGTGATCGGCGTGCCGTCGAAGTGCAGGATCCTGATCAGCTTGTCGGGCGCGGCTTCCAGCTCGTTGATCAGCAGCGTGCGCATCTGTGCGTCGCGGTTCTGCTCGACGACGAAGACGTGGCCGTGCGATTCGATGAACTCGCGCACCGAGTCCGGGAACGGGAAGGCGCGCAGCCGCAGGCCGTCGAGCGCGATGCCGGCGCTGCTCAGCGCATGCAACGCCTCGTCCATGGCCGGTGCGGTGGAGCCGAAGTAGATGACGCCCAGGCTGGTCTTGCGCATCGCCGGCCGGGCCACCGGCTGCGGCACCAGCGTGGCCGCGGTGGCGAACTTCTTCAGCAGGCGCTCGACGTTGTAGACGTAGTCCGGGCCTTTCTCGGAGTACAGCGCCTGCGGGTCGCGCGTAGTGCCGCGGGTGAAGTAGGCGCCGCGGCTCGGGTGCGTGCCGGGCAGGGTGCGCCAGGGGATGCCGTCGCCGTCCACGTCCTTGTAGCGGGCGAACTCGCGGCCGGCCTCGAGCTGATCGGCCGTCATGACCTTGCCGCGGTCGTAGCGGCGCGAGTCGTCCCATTCGAGCGGGTCGCACAGGCGCTGGTTCATGCCGATATCGAGGTCGGTCATCACGAAGACCGGCGTCTGCAGCCGGTCGGCCAGGTCCAGCGCCGCGGCCGCATGGTCGAAGCATTCCTTGGGATCCTGCGGCAGCAGCAGCACGTGCTTCGTATCGCCGTGCGAGGCATAGGCGCAGCAGAGCAGGTCGGCCTGTTCGTGCGCGTGGGCATGCCGGTGGATGGGCCGCCGCGCTGCACGTTGATCAGGGTCAGCGGAATCTCGGCGAAGTAGGCCAGGCCCAGGAACTCGGTCATCAGCGAGACGCCGGGGCCGGAGGTGGCGGTGAAGGCGCGCGCGCCGTTCCAGCCCGCGCCGGTGACGATGCCGATCGAGGCGATCTCGTCCTCGGCCTGCACGATCGCGTGGCGGCTCGTGCCGTCCTCGGCGGTGCGGAACTTTGTGCAGTACTTCTGGAAGGCCTCGGCCACCGACGAGGACGGTGTGATCGGATACCACGCGCAGACGGTGGCGCCGCCGTAGACGCAGCCCAGCGCCGCCGCGGCATTGCCTTCCATGAAGATGCGCTGGCCGATCAGCTCGCTGCGGGCGCGCACCTTCAAGCCCATGATGTCGTGCAAATGGTCCCGCGCGAACTCGCGGCCGGCGTGCAGCGCGCGCACGTTCGAGTCCAGCAGGCGTTCCTTGCCGCGGTACTGCTCGGCGAACAGGGTCTCGACGACTCGCGCATCCATGTCCATCAGCTGCGACAGCGCGCCCAGCACCATGATGTTCTTGAACAGCTGGCGTTGGCGCGAGTCTTCGTAGGTGGCGTTGCAGATCGCGGTGACTGGCATGCCGATCACGTGGATGTCGGGCCGGAAGGCCTCCGGCGGTAGCGGCTTGGTGCTGTCGTAGAACAGATAGCCGCCGGCATCGACTTCGGCCACGTCCTGCGCCCAGGTCTGCGGGTTCATCGCCACCATCATGTCGACGCCACCGCGCCGGCCGAGCCAGCCCGCCTCGCTGACCCGCACCTCGTACCAGGTCGGCAGGCCCTGGATGTTGCTCGGGAAGATGTTGCGCGGGCTCACCGGCACGCCCATGCGCAGGATGGCCTTGGCGAACAGCTCGTTGGCGGAGGCGGAACCGGAGCCGTTGACGTTGGCGAACTTGACGACGAAGTCGTTGATGCTGTCGATCCTGCTCATGCCGGCACCGTCCTCACCGCCAGATCCCGGCATCCGCGGCCTGCCTGCGTCGTCTGCAGCAGGAACTTCTGCATGTCCCAGGCGCCGGTCGGGCAGCGCTCGGCGCAGAGGCCGCAGTGCAGGCAGACGTCTTCGTCCTTCACCATCACCCGCGCGGTTTTCAGCGGCGCGCTGACGTAGAGGTCCTGCGTCTCGTTCAGCGCCGGTGCGTTCAGCCGCGGGCGCAGCTCGGCCTCGTCGCCGTTGGCGGTGAACGTGATGCAGTCCATCGGGCAGATGTCCACGCAGGCATCGCACTCGATGCAGGCCTTCTCGGTGAAGACGGTCTGCACGTCGCAGTTCAGGCAGCGCTGCGCTTCCTTGAAGGCGGTGGCGGCGTCGAAGCCCAGCTCCACCTCCACCTTGATGCTGGCCAGCGCCTTCTCGGCCGCGCTCCAGGGCACCTTGTTGCGCAGGTCGTTGCTCGGGCCGTTGTCGTAGCTCCACTCGTGGATGCCCATCTTCTGCGAGATCAGGTTCACGTGCGGCGGCGGGCGCTTGGTCACCGGCTCGCCGTGCAGGTAGCGGTCGATCGAGACGGCGGCCTCGTGGCCGTGGGCGACGGCGGTGATGATGTTCTTCGGCCCGAAGGCGGCATCGCCGCCGAAGAAGACCTCGGGCCGGCTGGACTGGAAGCTGAGCTCGTCCAGCACCGGCATGCCGCGCTCGTCGAAGGCGATGCCGGCGTCGCGCTCGATCCAGGGGAAGGCGTTCTCCTGGCCGACGGCGACCAGCACCTCGTCGCAGGGGAGGGTGACCTCGTCGTTCTGCGTGACGCGCTTGAAGCGCATGCCGGTCAATCGGCCCTGCTCGTCATGAACGAAGGCCAGCGGCACGTGGAAGTCGAGGATCGGGATGCCCTCGTGCTCGGCGTCTTCCTTCTCCCAGGGCGAGGCCTTCATCTGCGCGTAGCCGCTGCGCACGGCCACGGTGACCGATTCGGCCCCCAGCCTGCGGCTCGAGCGGCAGCAGTCCATCGCCGTGTTGCCGCCGCCCAGCACGATCACGCGCGGCTTGACGCGGTCGACGTGGCCGAAGGAGACGCTGGACAGCCAGTCGATGCCGATGTGGATGTCCGCCGCGGCCTCCTGCCGGCCGGGCAGGTCCAGGTCCCGCCCGCGCGGCGCGCCGCAGCCTACGAAGACCGCGTCGAAGTCGCCATGGGCGCCGTCGTCCAGCAGCGCCTTCATCGAAGCGATGCGCTGGCCCGCGCGGAACTCGACGCCCAGGCCCAGCACATAGCCGCATTCCTCGTCGATCACCCGCTCGGGCAGGCGAAAGCGCGGGATCTGCGTGCGGATGAAGCCGCCGGCCTTGGCCTCGCCGTCGAACACCGTCACCGCATAGCCCTGGGCGGCCAGGTCGCGCGCCACCGTCAGCGAGGCCGGACCGGCGCCGATGCAGGCGACGCGCTTGCCGTTCTTCGGCAGGGGCACCGGCAGCATTGCGCGCAGCTCCTCGCTCTTGTTGTCGGCCGCCACGCGCTTGAGCCGGCAGATCGCCACCGCCTCGGGCTTGGTCGCATTGTGTTCCTCGACGCGGCCGCGCCGGCAGGCCGGTTCGCAGGGCCGGTCGCAGGTGCGGCCCAGCACGCCGGGGAACACGTTCGACACCCAGTTCACCAGGTAGGCCTCGTCGTGGCGGCCCTGGGCGATCAGGCGGATGTACTCGGGGACCGGGGTGTGCGCAGGGCAGGCCCACTGGCAGTCGACGACCTTGTGGAAATAGGCCGGATTCGCGATGTCACTTGGTAGCACGGACGCTCCCCAATGCCTGAGACGGCGCGGGTCAGTCTACGACTGAGGCCTGCCAGCGACATGGCGGCAAACCCTCCTTCATGTCCCTTTACAGAGGCGCGAAAGAGGCGCTGCGCGGGCCCCGATAATGCGCGCTTGCCATGCCGATGAGTCCCGCGTCCATGTTGTTCCTGTTGCCGAAGCGGTGGTGGCCGCTGACCATTGCCGCAGTTCCGTTCCTGCTGGCCGCCTGCAGTTTCACCAACCCGCTAGCGCCGATGCCGAAGGCCGTCTACCAGAGCGAGCGATTCCAGTCCGACGAAACCTTCTCACGGCTGTTCGACGGCAGCGTGGAGGACACCTGCGAGGCCGCACGCCGTGCGTTGCTGAGCCAGGGCTACATCATCAACACCACGGCCACCGGCCAGATCACCGGCATCAAGCGCTTCCAGCCGAACGGCGAGGACCACGTGGAGATCAACTTCACCGTTGTCTGCGTGCCTGACGGCAAGGGCGCCGCGGTGTCCACCGCCTATGTGTCGGCGCAGCAGGACCGCTACGTGATCAAGCGCAGCGCCAATTCGGCCAGCGTCGGCGTCGGGGCGATCGGCTCGATCTCGGTGCCGCTTTCTTCATCGCAGGATTCGCTGGTGAAGGTGGCCTCGGAGACGATCCCCGCCGGCGAGTTCTACGACCGCTTCTTCACCTTGATGCAGAAGATGCTGAAGGAGCAGATCAGCGACAAGGGCTGAGGGCTGATCAGTGCCGTTGCGGCGGCGCCTCTGCCGCTTCCGCCGCACGCGCCAGCAGCAGCTGCCGCTCGCGTTCGTTGCGCGTCAGCGCGGCGGCGTTCTCGAACTCGATGCGCGCCTCGGCCAGCCGGCCGAGCTTGAGCAGCAGGTCGCCGCGCACGCTGGGTAGCCAGTGGTAGGTCTTCAGCGCCGGCACGGCCATCAACTCATCCACCAGCGGCAGCGCCTCGGCCGGGCCGAAGGCCATGCCGATGGCCACCGCGCGGTTCAACTCGACGACCGGCGAGGGCCGCAGTTCGGCCAGCGCGTCGTACAGCGCGACGATCAGCGGCCAGTCGGTGTCTTCGGGCTTGCGGGCGCGGGCGTGGCAGGCGGCGATCGCGGCCTGCAGGCCGTAGTTGCCAAGCGTCATGCCGCGGCCGGCGATCAGCGCCTGGGCCGTGGTTAGCGCCGCCAGCCCGCGGCGGATCAGCAACTGGTCCCAGCGCGAGCGGTCCTGGTCCAGCAGCAGCACCGGGCGGCCTTGCGCATCGGTGCGCGCCGCGGTGCGCGAGGCCTGGATCTCCATCAGCGCGAGCAGGCCGTGCGCCTCGGCTTCGTCCGGTACCAGGCCGGCCAGGATACGGCCCAGGCGCAGCGCTTCCTCGCACAGCGTCGGGCGCATCCAGTCCTCGCCGGCGGTGGCCGAATAGCCTTCGTTGAAGACCAGGTAGATCACCTCCAGCACCGAGGCCAGGCGCTCGGCACGCTCGTCGGCGCGCGGCACCTCGAAGGGCACCTGGGCGGCCGTCAGGCTGCGCTTGGCGCGCACGATGCGCTGCGCGATCGTCGGCTCCGGCACGAGGAAGGCGCGGGCGATCTCGTCGGTGGCGAGGCCGCCGAGCAGGCGCAAGGTCAGCGCCACACGTGCCTCGGTCGACAGCACCGGATGGCAGGCGGTGAATATCAGCCGCAGCAAGTCGTCACCGATGTCGTCCTGGCGGGCGGCGTCGAGTGCATCGACGAAGTCGGGCTGGTGATCCTCGCCGAGCGTGGCCATGTCGGCGCCGAGCTCTTCCTCCTTGCGCGCATGCAGCGCGCGCTGGCGCAGGTGGTCGAACGCGCGGTTCTTGGCCGTGGTCATCAGCCAGGCGCCGCCGTTGGCGGGGATGCCGTCGCGCGGCCAGGTCTGCAGCGCGGCGAGCAGCGCGTCCTGGGCCAGCTCTTCGGCCAGCCCCACATCGCGGACGATGCGGGCCACGCTGGCGACGATCTTGGCCGATTCGATCCGCCAGACGGCGGCGATGCGGCGGTCGATCTCATCGCGGCCGGTCCTGCTATCCATCAATCAACCCGGCTGGCCACTCATGTGGACGAGTTCCCACTTGTGGCCGTCCAGATCCTCGAAACCATGGGAGTACATGAAGCCGTGGTCCTGCGGTTGCTCCTGCGGCTTGCCGCCGGCCGCCGCAGCCTTGGCGACCAGCCCATCCACCTCCTCGCGGCTGTCGCAGCTGAGGCACAGCAGCGCCTCGACGCTCTCGTGCGCGTTGACGATGGTCTTCTTCGTGAACGTGGCGAAGAAAGGCTCGGTGAGCAGCATCGCGAACAGGTTCTCGCCGAGCACCAGGCAGGCGCCCTGGTCGTTGCTGAACTGCGGGTTGAACTGGTAGCCCAGCGACTCGAAGAAGGCACGGCTCTTCGCCATGTTCTTGATCGGCAGGTTGATGAAGATTTGCTTGTGGCTCATGTCATGTCTCCGATGGCTTACTTGGACTCGGCGGCGGCCTTCAGGTTGGCCAGGCCGGCGGCGAAGTCGTCGCCGACCATCTTGTCCATGTCGAACAGCACGCCCATCAGCTTGGTCATGTAGGGCGCCGGGCCATCCATCTTCCAGCTGACCTTGGTGCCGCTGCCGTCCGGCGTCAGCGTGAACAAGGCGCGGTTGTGGGCCTCGAAGGGCTTCATGAAGTCGAGCTTGTAGACGACCTGGCTCGTCGGCGTCTGTTCGGTCAGCGTCATGCTGCCCTCGCCGCTTTCCTTGCCGACCCAGCTGTAGCTGGCGCCGGGGCCGCTGGTGCTGGCGCCGCTGTACGTCAGCTGCACGCTCGGTTCCTTGCGCAGCCAGGGGTTCCAGGTGTTGAAGGCCTTCACGTCGGCGATCAGCGGGAAGATCTTCTCGGGTGGCGCGTCGATGCGCGTGCTGCGCTCGACGACGAACTCGTTGGGCCGCGTGGCGGCGTAGATCAGCAGCAGCGCCAGGGCCGCCAGCACGAGCAGCGCGAGGGTCTTGATGATTTTCATGGTTTGTCTCTCTCCTGTAGTGGGCTTCAGGCGCGGTGCAGTGCGCCGCCGGGTTCGAAGTCTTCGTTCTCGTACAGCGGCCGGACCTCGATCTCGCACTCGACGCCCTTGCCGAACGGGGACGGGAAGCGGCGTGCCCATTCCATGGCCTCGTCGCGCGAGCGGACCTGGATCAGCGTGTAGCCGGCCAGCAGTTCCTTGGTCTCGGCGAATGGGCCATCGACGACCTTGCGTCCGCCATCGCGGCCGTACTGGACGCGCCAGCCCTGGCTGCTGGGCTTGAGGCCGTTGGCGTCCAGCAGCACGCCGGCCCGGGCCAGTTCCTCGTGGAAGGTCCCCATCTCCTGCATCACCGCGTCGTCGTCCGGCAACTGGCCGGCCTCGCTGGTCGGGGTGGCCTTGACCATGATCATGAATCGCATGATGTCGATCTCCTGTCGTATTGCCTACCAGGGACGACGGATGACCGGATGGCGGATCGACAATCCGCCCCAAATTTTTTGCTGCCGAGGGAGCTCAGTCCTCGTAGCAGGGGCCGACGGCGCGTACCTCGATCGTCGCCCACTCGGCCGCCGGGCAGCGCGCGGCGATCGCCAGCGCTTCCTCGCGCGTCTCGACGTTCAGCAGGAAGAAGCCGCCGACCATTTCCTTCACCTCGGCGAAGGGCCCGTCGACCAGCGTCTGCCGGCCGTTGCGCACCTGCAGGCGCGTGGCCCGGCGTGTCGACTGCAGCGAATTGCAGGCCGCCAGCAGGCCCTGCGACTCCAGCGTGGCGGTGAAGTCCAGCATCTGGTTGTAGACCTCATGGCCCTTGTCCAGCCCTCGCTCGGTGCGCTGGCCCACGGGTTCGACGATCAGGAGCATGTGTTGCATGGCGTCAAATTCCTCTCGTTACTGCTTTGTTCAATCTTCGCCAAGCTCGGCAAGAAGCTCACGGACACTGGCCCTCAACGATGGCAGGGCGTCCCGAATGATGTTCCAGACGGTGGCGTGCTGGACGGTCGCGTAGCCGTGGATCAGCAGGTTGCGGAACGCGATGATCTGCGCCAGATGCGGCACCCGGGCGGCCAAGGCCGGGTCGACCTTGGCGAGTTGCCCGAGTGCCTCGCCAATGATCTCGAACTTGCGTTCAACGGCCGAATGAACCAGCCGCGTGGCCGCGTAGCTTTCGGCATCGAGGCCGGTGACGAAATCTTCGATGGCGTCTGCGGCCTCCCGGACGTCCCAGAGGTAGGCGCGCGGATCACGCGGCATAGATCAGTTCCCGGCTCCGGTCGATGCTGCGGAGCACGTAGGGGTTGCGGACCGCGCCGGCTTCGACGAGATCGACTTCCCGTCCCAGCAGGCCTTCCAATTCGCTCTTTGCCCCGAAAAACTCATCCAGCCCCGTGCGGGCGTCCGTGGCGAACTGGACGAGAAAGTCGGCGTCGCTGCTTGTCGAGAACTGCTCGCCGTCTCGCGCACCCGAGCCGAAGACCTCCAGCCGCGCGATGCGATAGCGCTTGCAGATCGCTGCAATGCCGGCAAGGTGCTGTTCGATCAGGGCGTGCATGAAGAAGAAGGGTGAGGGGCTTGTCGGCGAATTATGGCGTTCAGCTCTTCAGCTTGTCCTTGAAGAACGCGACCGTGCGGTCCCAGGCGAGCTTGGCTGCGGCGGCGTCGAAGCGCGGCGTCGTGTCGTTGTTGAAGCCGTGCTGGGCACCGGCGTAGATGAAGGCCTGGTAGGGGACGTGGTTGGCCTTCAGCGCCTGTTCGTAGGCGGGCCAGCCGGCGTTGATGCGTTCGTCTTCGCCGGCGTAGTGGATCAGCAGCGGGGCCTTGATCTTCGCCACGTCGGCGGCCGGGGGTTGGGCGCCGTAGAAGGGTACGGCGGCGGCCAGCTCGGGCACTTGCGTGGCCAGGTAGTTGGCGATGCCGCCGCCCCAGCAGAAGCCGACCACGCCGAGCCGGCCGTTGCCCATCGGCACCGTCAGCAGGTGGCGCGCCACGGCCAGCATGTCGGCGCGCGTCTTGGGAGCGTCGAGCTTGCCGAACAGGTCGCGGGCCTTGTCCTCGTCGCCGGGGTAGCCGCCCAGCGGCGTCAGCGCGTCCGGCGCGACGGCGAGAAAGCCGTCCAGCGCCAGGCGCCGGGCGATGTCCTCGATGTGCGGGTTCAGGCCGCGGTTCTCGTGCACGACCATCACCACCGGCAGCTTGCCTGTGGCGCCCGTCTGCGCAGTCTTGGGCCAGGCGAGGTAGGCCTGGATGCTGCCGTTGCCGGCGGGCGAGTCGATCTGCGCCCGGTGGATCGCCAGGCGGGCGTCGTCCGGCTTCACCTGCTGGGCGGTGGCGAACTGCGGGCTCAGGGCGGCCAGCAGGCCGGCGGCGCCGCCGATCGTGCCGGCGGCGTATTGCTGGGCCTGTTCGAGGAAGCCGCGGCGACTGAGATCGCCGTGGACGTAGCGGTCGAACAGCTTCAGGACTTCGGGGGCGAAGTCGCGGGCACTCAGGCGCTCGGTCATGGTCGGGGCTCCTCCGATTTTTGATGGGCCGGCGCATCTTCCCGATGCGCCGGCCCGCCGTCAACCGGTCCCTTGTTGACGCCGCGTTACTTGCTCGCGGTCAGCGCTTCCAGCTCATCCATCACGCGGTCCATGCGCTTGACGACGGCCTGGTACGGATCCGGCTTGGCCATGTCCAGGCCGGCGGCCAGCAGCAGCTTGTACGGGTCGTCGGAGCCGCCCGCCTTCAGCAAGGTGAAGTAGCGGTCGCGCAATGCCGTGTCGCCCTTGCCGATGCCTTCGGCGAAGAAGGCGGCGGCGCTGATGCAGGTGGCGTACTGGTAGACGTAGAAGTCGCGGTAGAAGTGGGGGATGTAGGCCCACTCGATGCCGTACAGCGGGTCGATCTTGACGACGTTCTCGGCATCGCCGTGGTAGCGCTTGAGCAGGTCGAGGTAGATGGCGCTCAGCTTCTCGCCGGTGATGGCCTCGCCCTTCTCGACGGCCTCGTGCGCCTTCAGCTCGAACTCGGCGAACATCGCCTGGCGGAAGAAGGTGCCGCGCAGGTTCTCCAGCTCCTGGCTCAGCGCGAAGATCTTCTCGTCCTTGCTCTTCGCGTGGCCGACCATGTAGTCCGCCAGCAGCAGCTCATTCGCGGTGGACGGGATCTCGGCGATGAATGTGGCGTAGTTGGAGGTCTCGTAAGGTTGCGCGCCGGTCGTGTAGACCGTGTGCATCGCATGGCCCCACTCATGCGCCAGCGTGGAGACGCTGTTGTAGTTGTTGGTGAAGCTCATCAACAGGTACGGATGCACGTCGTAGGCCGCGCCGTTCATGTACGCGCCCGAGCGCTTGCCGCGCTGCGCCACCGAGTGCATCCAGTTGCCGTTGAAGCCCGCGGCCAGCTTGGTCGTGTACTCGCTGCCCAGCGGCTTCAGCGCCTCGAGCGTCAGCGCCTCGGCCTCGGGCACCGTGTACTGGCCCTTGGGCTTGGCCAGCGGAACGTAGATGTCCTGGTAGCCCGCCTGCTTCAAGCCCAGCATCTTGCTGCGCAGCTTGAAGTAGCGGTGCAGCGTGGGCAGGCCGTTGTTGGCTTCCTGCACGAGGGTGCGGTAGACGGCGTCGGGGATGTTGTCGCCGCTCTGGGCCATCGCCACGCTGCTGTCGAACTTGCGCGCGCGGGCCTGGAAGACGGTGCCGCGCAGGCTGGCGGCATAGGTGGCGCCGAGCGTGCGTTCGTAGGCCTTGAAGACCGGCCAGAAGGCCTTGAAGACCTGCAGGCGGATCTTCGGATCCGGGTCCGAGCGGTAGGCGACGTACTGCTCCTGGTCCAGCACCACTTCCTTGCCGTGGATCTTGATCTTCGGCCAGGGCAGGTCGGCGTTGGTCAGCAGCGAGTAGATGGCCTGCGGCTGCTGCAGCGGCTCGGCGGCACCGGCCAGCAACTGCTCTTCCTGCGCGCTCAGCACGTGGGAGGCCAGGCGCACGATGCTGCGCAGCGGGTAGGCGTGCTTGGCCAGGCCTGCGTCTGCCTTGATGAAGGCCTCGACCTTGTCGCTGCCCAGCGCGGCGATCTCGGTGTTGACGAAGGAGGTGGCCTCGCCGAACTGGTTGTAGGCGGCGTCGCCGAGCTGGTTGCGGGCCTGGTTCTCGGTGTTCTGCGTGTCGATGTCGGCGGACAGGCTGGCGTAGACGGCCATGCGGTCCAGGCGCTTGCGCAGCGCGCTGATCTGGTCCATGCCGGCGCGCAGGCCGGCGGCGGTGCCCAGCGTGCCCTTCAGCGCCTGGAGCTTGGGCAACTCGGCGAGGATGGCCTTGCGCTCGGCGTCCCAGGCGTCGACGCTGGGGTACAGGGGCTTCAGGTCCCAGACGCCCGCGGTGCTGGCGGCAGCGGCGGTGGTGGCGCTGGCGGCGGCCGTATTGTCGGCGGCCTGGACGCTGAGGATCTGCAGCGCGGCTGCCAGGGCGATGGCGGTACGTTTGGCGTTCATGGGCAGGCGGACTGCTCGTGGCAGTCTTGTGGAATGAAGCGGCCGATTGTGCAGGCCCGACCCGAGGGTGCCGGTCGTCACCTGGGGCGCCTGCCTACGGAATAACCCGCAGGCCGGGGCCTGCCGCTGACCCCTATCGGAGCGGCAGCACGAGCGTTGCCCGCAGCCCGCCTATCTCTGCACCCTCATGCCGGTTCGCCAGCCTCAGCGTGCCGCCCTGGCGCAGCGTCAGGTCCCGCGCGATGTAGAGGCCCAGGCCCGTGCCGCCGGTGTGCTTGCTGCGCGAGGCATCCACGCGGAAGAAGGGCTGGAACACGTTGTCCATCAGCGCCTGCGGAATGCCGGGGCCGGCGTCATCGATCGTGATGTGCAGCTCGGTGCCCACGCGGCGCACCTGCACGTCGGCCCGGCCGCCGTAGCGCAGCGCGTTGTCGACCAGGTTGCCGAACACGCGGCGCAGCGCGGCCGGCTGGGCCAGGGTGACCGTTTCAGCCTCGCCGGCGTAGGTCACCGGCTGGCCCTGCTCGGCGAGGTCGTCCGTCATCGACTGCAGCAGCGCGGCCACGTCGATCTTCAGCATCGGCTCGGGGTTGCCGTCGGCGCCGCGGAACACCTCCAGCGCGTTGTCGATCAGCGCATTCATCTCGCGCAGGTCGGCGATGTTCTTCTGCTGCAGCTCCGGCTCGGGCGATTCCATCATCTCCATGCGCATGCGCATCCGGGTCAGTGGCGTGCGCAGGTCGTGCGAGATCGCGGCCATCATCAGGCCGCGGGCGCGGAACTGCTCGCGCAGCTGGCGCGACATGGTGTTGAAGACCTTGGCCGTCTCGCGCACTTCCATCGTGCCGGTCGTCTCGTCGAGTTCGCGCGGCGCGGCGCCGCCCTGCGCCAGCGAGTCGCCCAGTGCCTGCGAGGCGAGGACCAGCTTGCGCATCGGCTGCGAGACCCAGCGCGAGCCGTACCAGGCCGCCACGCCGATGACGAGGAAGCGCACGCCGTAGTCGATCAGCAGCATGTTGAAGCTCATCTCGCGGCGCCGGCCGGGCATGTTGCGCGGCCGGTCTTCGTCGCGGGCATCCGGCCGCGGCTCCGGCGGGCCACGCCGGTTGTGGCCGGGCACGCCCGGCGTGGGTGGCAGCACCGGCAGCGTGGCCATCGGCCCCGGAATGCCGCGGCGGCCGAACAGGCCCTGCTCGTCGCCGATGAACACCAGCTGCACCGCCGATACCGCCAACAGCTGCGCGACGATCAGCGAGCCCCAGATCAGCACGAACAGGCGCTTGGCCAGCGTGTCCAGCCGCAGGGCGCGCTTCAGGAAGCGCTTCATCAGCCCTCGACTTTCAGGTCGAACAGATAGCCCTCGCCGCGCATCGTGCGGATGATCCGCGGCTCGCGCGAGGAGTCGCCGAGCTTCTGGCGCAGCCGCGAGACGCTGAGGTCGATGCTGCGGTCGTTGACGACGACGCCCGGCGCGCGGGTCAGGTCGATCAACTGGTCGCGCGTCAGCACGCGGCCGGGCCGGTCGACGAAGGCCGAGAGCAGCCGGAACTCGGCGTTGGACAGCACCACGACGACCTCGTCCGGCGAGCGCAGCTGGCGCAGCACGCGGTCGAACCGCCAGCCGTCGAAGCTGATGCTGCGCGACTTGGACGGCTCCATGCCGCGCTCACCCTTCTTCGTGCGGCGCAGCACCGCGTTGATCCGCGCGACCAGCTCGCGCGGCTCGAAGGGCTTGGGCAGGTAGTCGTCGGCGCCCATCTCCAGGCCCAGCACGCGGCTGACCGGATCGCCCTGGGCCGTCAGCATGATCACGGGAACCTGGGCGTTCTGCTGGACCCACTGGCACAGCGTGAGGCCACTTTCGTCGGGCAGCATCAGGTCCAGCACGATCACGTCGAATGCATTGCCCGAGGCCATCGCGCGGCGCATCTCGGCGCCGTCCTCGGCGGTTGAGACCTCCATGCCGAAGCGGCGCAGGTAGTCGCTCACTGAATGGCGGATCTCGGCGTCGTCGTCGACGACCAGGCAGCGGGTCATGGTGTCCTCCGTGGGCGCCACCTGCGAGGATGCCGATGCTGAACTGCTCAGGAACCGGCCTTGCGGGGGCGGGCTGGCGAACCATACACCAGTGCCATTCTTCATCACGATCATGCTGTGAGCTCCGTTCAGGCGGCGATGCCGATCGTCAGCGCGGCGGCGTAGCCGTTCGTCATGTCCCCGGTGACGGTGGCCATCTCCAGCGTGACGCCGTCGCTGAACACCATGTCGCTGGAGAAACTGATGCGCGAGAAGTTCGCGATGCTGGCGCTGTAGCCACTGGCGCCGTTGTAGACGGTGTTGCAGACATCGGTCGGAAAGGTGATCTGCGTGGTCTTCAGCGCCTTCGTGTAGGCGGTGGCCGTGGCGGCGCTGGCGTAGACCTCGACGTGGATGTGCGGCATGCGGCCCGAATAGCAGGCGGGGAAGACGGTGGTGAAGCTCAGCGTGCCGTCGCTGGCGCTGACCTGCACGCCGCGCAGGTAGTTCTCGTCGGTCACACCGCTGCTGTACATCGAGTAGCGGCCTTCGCGGTCGCAGTGCCAGATGTAGACGGCATAGCCGGAGAGATCGGCGCACGAGGCGCTGGCGTTGACCAGCTTCAGGTTCAGCGTCAGCGGCACGCCGCCGGCGACGGTGCTGCTGCTCCCGCCGAAGCTGCTGCGGATGTCGCTGCGCACGATGCCGCTCTGCACCAGCACATTGGCGATCGAGCCGTTGGCGGTGTTGGAGCCGTCGGCCGGGTAGGGGCCGTTGGTCTCTTCGGGAATCACCGAGCAGGAGCTCGTCGTGGTCCCGGTGGTGGTGCCCGTGCCCGTACCGTTGCCCGTGCTGGTGTCGCCGCTGGCGGCCGTGCCGCTGCTGCTGTTGTCTCCTCCACCGCCGCCGCAACCAAGCAAGGTCATCGTGCCGAAGCCGGCGGCGCTGGCCAGCCAGGCCAGCGCGATGCGGCGCCGCTGGCGGGCGGCTTCCTTGCCCAGTGCTTCGAGGTCGTGGGCCAGGCCCTGGTCGTGATCGTGCTCCATGACGCCATTGCAGCAGCGGCGCTTGTCATCCGCATAGCGACTTTGTGTCGACGCCGACACAAGGACCGGCCTGGCAGGGGAATTGCCTGCTGGCCGAGAATGCGGGCCAGCCCGTTTCCCAAGAAGAAAGATGTGCCGATGAACAAGAACAAGCTCGTTGTGGGGGCCGTCGCCCTGTTCGCCTTTGCGGCGCTGCACGCGCAGACCTTCCGCTGGGCCAGTGCCGGCGACGTGTTGACGCTGGACCCGTTCGCACAGAACGAGACGCTGACCAACACGGTCAACGGCCAGATCCACGAGTTCCTCGCCACGCGCGACCAGAACCTGAACCTCGCGCCGCAGCTCGCCACCGAGTGGAAGCAGACCGGGCCGCTGAAGTGGGTGTTCAAGCTGCGGCCCGGCGTGAAGTTCCACGACGGCCGGCCCTTTACCGCGGACGACGTGGTGTTCTCGGTCAACCGAGCGAAGCAGCCGAGCTCGCAAGTGGCGGTGTACGCCAACGCGCTCGGCGAGCCGAAGAAGATCGACGACCTCACCGTGGAGTTCACGCTGAAACAGGTCAACCCGATCTTTTTGCAGCACGTGACCACGGTCTACATCATGAGCCGCGGTTGGGCCGAGGAACACAAGGCAACCAAGACGCAGGACTTCTCCGCCAAGGAAGAGAGTTATGCCGCCTTCCACGCGAACGGCACCGGGCCCTTCATGCTGGTCAGCCGCGCGGCGGACGCCAAGACGGTGCTCAAGCGCAATCCGAACTACTGGGGCAAGATCGAAGGCAATGTGCAGGAGGTGATCTACACGCCGATCAAGAGCGACGCGACACGCACCGCGGCGCTGGTCTCCGGCGAGGTGGACTTCGTGCTCGACCCCGCACCGCGCGACATCGACCGGCTCTCGCGCACGCCGGGCGTCAAGATCGTCAACGGGCCGGAGAACCGCGTCATCTTCATCGGCCTGGACCAGGGGCGCGACCAACTGCTGTACGGCGATGTGAAGGGCAAGAACCCGTTCAAGGACGTGCGCGTGCGCCGTGCGCTGTACCAGGCGATCGACATCGAGACGATCAAGGCCAAGCTGATGAACGGCCAGTCCGCGCCGACCGGCGCCGTCGTGCCCTCGCCGCTGGGCGACTACAACGATGCGCAGATCGAGAAGCGCCTGCCCTACGACCTCGACGCGGCGAAGAAACTGCTGACCGAGGCCGGCTACCCCAGCGGCTTCGGCTTCACGCTCGACTGCACGAGCGACCGCTACGTCAACGACGAGCGCATCTGCGTGACCCTGGCCTCGCAGTGGGCCAAGCTGGGCCTGAAGGTCAGCGTCAACGCGCAGCCGAAGGCCATCGTCTTCCCCAAGCTGGAGAAGCTCGACACCAGCGCTTATATGTTCGGCTGGGGCGGCTCGATCACCGACGCCGAGCCGATCTTCACGACCCACTTCCGCAACCGCGGCCCGAACGGCCAGGGCGAATACAACCGCGGCAACTTCAAGGACGATGAGCTGGACGCGCTGGTCGTGGCGTCATCGAAGGAGGCCGATCCGAAGAAGCGCGAGGAGCTGGTGAAGAAGGCCTTCCTGCGCGAGCAGGAGCAGGTCCATTACATCCCGCTGCACCGGCAGTTCATCCCTTGGGCGGCCAGGAGCAACGTGACGGTGGTGCACCGGCCGGACAACTGGCTGGAGCTGAGGTGGGTCACGGTGGCGGCGGGGAAGTAGCGGCGGCTGCCCAGACTTGTCGACTGCGGGCCAACTGGCTGCGCAAATCGGCGAGCAGCGATGCCGGCAGCATGACCACGCGGTCTTTACCTCCCTTGCCCGATCGGACGATCAGCGCCCGCTGCGCGAAATCGAGATCCTTGACGCGCAGTTGCAGGGCCTCGGAGATGCGGAGACCCGAGCCATACAGAAGCCGCGCCATCAGGGCGTGCTCCCCGTCAATGCCAGAGAGGATCTGCAACACCTCGTCAGCGGAGAGCACCACGGGGACGCGCCGATGAGTTTTCGGCCGGCCGATTTCCGTCATCCAAGGTAGGTCGATGCCGAGAACCTTGCCCTACAGGAACAGCAGCGCCGGCAGCGCCTGCTTGTGACTCGACGGCGCCAGCGCGCGTTCGGAAGCGAGATAGGACAGGAAGGCATCCACCTCGGGCTTGCCCATCTCCGCCGGATGACGCAGCTCATGCCAGCGTATGAACGCCCGACACCAGTAGACGTAGGCCTGCTCCGTGTTGCGGCTGTAGTGCAGGTAGCGCACCCGCTCACGCAGCTGATCGAGGATCTTCACCGACTGCAGCGGCGGCAAGCCCGCGGCTCGCTCCGCCCGTGGGGTTCTCCGGACTGGCGCAGCGAGGGGTCTTGATGGCAGCATTCTGTTCTCCGACATCGACTGCAGCCCGGAAGTTGTAACGACTGCTGGATTTGTCGAAAAATTTATAGCTGTATAGAAATACAGTCAATCGAGGAGGAGCCACGATCCATCAACAACTTGGGGGTGCAGCGACGCCCGAGGTTCTGGAGACAAGCCCGAGGATATGGAGCAAGACCTGTCCCCATACAACACGTTAAGCATCATGAACTCCGCGTCATCGAACGACCAGGCCGCGCAGAAAATCGCCGTTGCAAGCGTTCGTCGTCATTCCATGACGCCGGACCAGTGGAAGCACACGGTCATCGGTTCCATTCATCCCGAGCTTGCGTCGTCTTTTGACTTCTTGCCTGGCGAACGGCCGATTGCAAGTGGCTTCTTCTCTCAAGCAAGTTGGTGGTTTATCAGCACACAGAGGGTCGTCAGTCAGTACCAAGGTGTGCGGCAAGAGTTGGATCCGCGGTATGGGGTCGATCACGAGTTCGGCAATTTCAAGGGCATCAAGCGCAGCGAGTCTGCAAGCGCGCCGGCGACAGAGACTGCAACGGTAACGTCCCTGAGAACCAAACAATCCGTCCAGTTCGAATTTGAAACCGGCAAAGCTTCAATGGCGCCGATCTATGCTTGCATGTTCTGGTCGCGCGTCACGGCCTTCCATCATGACAGCCGTGATGCTTAACCCTGCGATGGATCGGACATCCAAGAGCCGGCCGCGCTGCGGCACCTCGTTATTGTTGCCTTCGCGCGGCCGGCTCTCGGCTGCCGCTCATCTGGAGCGTTAGGCACCGAAACTCGAGACAGAACACTTGGAGTCATTTTGAAGCGACACTCTTCCGACGAGCAGCAACCATCCGTATCGACTGAGAGTTCCAAAGGCTTCCCGGTATTTGCGTTGCTTTCGATCCTATGTCCTTTTATAGGCGTAGGTCTTGGAATCTTGATGTTCAAGCTTGGATCATCAGCTAGTGATAACAGTGGCGCCAAGCTCATAGGTGCGATCGTTGTGCCTGTAATTGTTGTGGTCGCAGGCGGTAGCGCGTGTGCAATCGCCTCCTTCAGAAAAAGAGAGGGCCATCCCATCGCTGCATTGATCGGCCTCATATTGAGCGTTGGCCCATGTGCCGCACTTTTGTTCGGGGTCATCTCCAAACGCCTGCAAGAGTGAGAACACCAATCGTCGCGGGCGTGCCCACCATGTCACCAGCCGAGCGGTTTTCCGTATCGAAGCAGTGCTCAAGCGCAGGGCGCAGGAGGAGTCGTTTGAATGCCGACATCTGACACGTGCGCGGCGGCCTGGAAGGCGTCAGGCAGACCCGAACTGCTCGACTACGTCGTTTTCTTCGAAGCCGAGCCCGAGTGGGTCCACCCGCAGGGCTGGTACTACGGCGCCCGGTTCGCGATACGCCGCGGGGAGGACCGGATCGTCGCCACGATTGCTCATGATGAGGCGGAGTTCTCGTGCGAGTGGTGGCAGGGCGACCTGCTGCGCGTGCGCTTCGGCTCGGTGATGGCGCTTGCCTGGGAGATCGAATCTGCAGGAGGCACGGAGCTGCTGCGCGTCTCGTTCAATGACCGCAGGATCCGCTTTTGCGAACTCCAGTTGAAGCCGGATGTGCGGATCGAGTGGAGCATGACGTGGGGCTGATCCTGCCGATGGCCGCGCACGTCGTGCTCGCGGCCTTCCTGTACGTGCTGCTCACGATCGCGCGGGCGCCGGCTGTCTGGGGCATCGGACGCCGGGAGGATGGTGCCAATCCCTGGGCGGACGTGGAGCCTCGTGTCAGCGCCAACCTGTCCAACCAGTTCGAGTGGCCGCTGTTCTTCTACGCGGCCTGCCTGGTCCTGATCCAGATGCCGGTCAGCCCGGCCGCCATCGTGCTGGCCTGGATCTTCATCGCAGGCCGCGTGCTGCACAGCGCCGTCCAGATCCTGACGCGGAACATCCGGCTCCGGGGCCTCGTGTTCACGATCAACTTCGTGGCCGTGCTCGGCCTGTGGGTCTGCGTGGTGCTTTCCTAGCGCTGCCAGGCGGCCAACACGGCTGGCAGCGCCGCCATGTCGGTGATCACCGCCGCCGCGCCGGCATTCCTCAGCTGCTCGGCCGAGCCATGGTCGGGGCCGCCGGGGCTGAAGCCGAAGACGGTGGCGCCGGCCGCCACGCCGGCGGTGACGCCCGTCGGTGTGTCCTCGATCACTGCGCAGTGTGCCGGGTCGACGCCCAGCGCCGCCGCGGCAGCCAGGTAGACGTCCGGCGCCGGCTTGGAGCGCGCCATCTCCTGGCCGCTGAAGATGCGGCCCGCGAACAGCTCGAACAGGCCGACCTTGCGCAGCTGAAGCTCGATCTTCGGCCGGTCCGCGCCGGATGCACAGGCGATGCGGCTGCCGCTCGCCTGATGCAGCGTGGCCACCGCGGCAGGGGCGCCGGGGATGGCCTCCAGCTCGCGCTCCAGCGCCTCGTTGCGCCGGGCGCGGAAGTCGTTCATCCAGGCATCGGTCAGCGGCTGGCCGGTCATCCGCTCGATCAGCGCGGCCTCGTCGCGCACCATCTTGCCGATGAAGATCCGCATGCATTCGTCCAGGCTCAGCTGCCAGCCGGCCTCGCCGAGCTTCTTGCGCAGCACCTGGTGCGTGATGGTCTCGGAGTCGACGAGCACGCCGTCGCAGTCGAACAGGATCGCTTCGAATTTCATGGTTGCGGATTGGACCATGTCACGCCGGCTTCACAAGCCTTCACGATGATCCGTCATCGTCTTGACACTCTGTTGCCTGCGCGTGCCGACCGGCTTCCACTTCCTCATCGCCGCGCAGTTCGCCTCCGCCCTGGCGGACAACGCCTTGCTGATCGTCACGATCGCGTTGATGCAGCAGCAGGGCTTGCCGGGCTGGTGGGCACCGTTGCTGAAGTTCGGCTTCACGCTGTCTTATGTGCTGCTGGCGCCCTTCGTCGGGCCGCTGGCCGATGCGATACCGAAGGCGCGGCTGATGGCCTGGATGAACGGCGTCAAGCTGGTCGGCGTGCTGGCGCTGCTGACCGGCCTGCATCCGGTGGCGGCGTTCACGATCGTCGGCTTCGGCGCCGCCGCCTACGCGCCGGCCAAGTACGGGCTGATCACCGAGATCTGCGGCGCCGAGCGCCTGGTGGCGGCGAACGGCTGGCTGGAGGTGACCGTCGTCTGCGCGGCGCTACTCGGCGCGGTGCTGGGCGGCGTGCTGGTGAGTCCCTGGCTGCTGGGGCTGCTGCCTGACGGCGTGGGCTTGAGCGGGCCGATGGCGGTGCTGGTGGGCGTCTACGTGCTGGCCAGCCTGCTGAACCTCGGCATACCGGACAGCGGCGCGCGCTATCCGGCCTGCGTCATCCATCCCGGCGCGCTGGTGCGCGACTTCGCTGCGGCCAACCGCACCTTGTGGCGTGACCGCGATGGCGGGCTCTCGCTGGCTGTGACGACGATCTTCTGGGGCGTCGGCGCGACCCTGCAATTCGCCGTGCTGCGCTGGTCCGGCGAGGCGCTGGGCCTGAGCCTGGACCGCGCGGCGATCCTGCAGGCGGCGGTGGCGGTGGGTGTTGTCGTCGGTGCCGGCATTGCGGGGCGCTGGGTGCCGCTGGCGGCCGCCAAGCGGATGCTCGTCTTCGGCGTGGTGCTGGGGCTCTTGATGCCCGTCGTCGCGGTGACGCGCTCGCTGCCCGGCGCGATTGCGCTGCTGATGCTGACCGGCGCGGTCGGTGGGCTGATGGTGGTGCCGCTGAACGCGCTGCTGCAGCACCGCGGCTACACGCTGCTGTCGGCCGGGCGGTCGATCGCCGTGCAGGGCTTCAACGAGAACGCAAGCGTGCTGGTGCTGCTGGGCGTCTACACGGCTTTACTGGCGCTGGAGGTGCCGACGGCCACGCTGATGTGCGGCCTGGGGCTGCTGGTCGCGCTGGCCCTGGCGCTGCTGATGCGCCGCGAGTGGCGGCGCCGCAATGTGCAGCCGGACAACAGCAGCGTCAGGCCAGAGGCAGCGCCGCACTGAAGCGGCCAGCCGGCAGCGCGCTGCCCTGCTGCATCACACCGGTCAGCACCGATTCGAACTGCCCGACGATGCCGGCCCAGTCCAGCGGCTCGGCGCTGGCGCGCGCGTTGATGCCGACCTGGCGGCGCTGCGCCGCATCGGCGGCCAGCGCGAGCGCGGCGTCGATGAAGGCCTGGCGGTCCGACAGCGGCGCGAGCATGCCGTTCTCGCCGTGGCGGATCAGCTGCGCGGCGGCGGCGTAGTCGAAGGCGACGACGGGCAGGCCGCTGGCCATGGCCTCGGTCGTCACGTTGCCGAAGGTCTCGGTCTGGCTCGGGAAGGCGAACAGGTCCATCGACGCGTAGTGCGCGGCCAGGTCCTCGCCGCGGCGCTGGCCGGCGAAGATCGCCGTGGGGCAGCGCTGCTGCAGCTCGGCGCGCAGCGGGCCGTCGCCGACAAAGAGCAGGCGCGCGCGCGGATCGCGGCGGTGGATCGCGTCGAAGGCGGCCATCAGCGCGTCGAGGTTCTTCTCCGGCGCGAGGCGGCCGACGCAGCCGAGCACCAGATCGCCGTCCGCCACGCCCCACTGCGCGCGCAGCTCGGCGCTGCGGCGCAGCGGGTTGAAGAGCCGCGTGTCCACGCCGCGGCTGACGACCTGCAGGCGCTCGAAGCCCTGCGACTGCAGGTCGCGGCGCAGCGCATCGGTGGGCACCATCGTGCAGCCGGTGCGGTTATGGAACTTGCGCAGGTAGGCCATGATGGGCTTGTGCAGCCAGCCGATGCCGTAGTGCGCGCTGTAGGCGTGGAAGTTGGTGCGGAAGTCCGAGCTCACCGGCAGCTTCAGGTGCACGGCCGCCTGCAGCGCCGACCAGCCGAGCGCGCCTTCGGTGGCGATGTGCACCACGTCCGGCCGCTGCACCGACCACAGCTTCACCAGCGCCCGCTTGGACGGCATGCCCATGCGCAGGCTCGGGTAGCGCGGGATCGGCAGGCCCAGCACCAGCTCCTCGTCGAAGCGTTCGCTGCTATTGGCCGCATCGCTGCCGTTCTGGCGCGGGCGGATCAGCTGGATGTCGTGGTTGCGCTCGTGCATGCCGTCGACGAGCCGCGCGACCGTCATCGCCACGCCGTTGACTTCCGGCGGATAGGTTTCGGTCACGAAGGCAATGCGCAGGCTGCGCCTCGCGGCGGGCAGATGATCCACTTGAAGGCGCTCCGGCTCGGGGTTGCGTGGCGTTGCGGGCATGGTGGCGCGATGCTGACGGCGCCATGCAACAGAGCGATGACGGATTCATTGCAGTACGACGACAGCTTGACCGTCACGCTGCTTTCATGCAGCGCCGTCACCATCGCGTCACGCTTCCACTACTACCTGGGCGAGGACACAGTGTCGACCTTCAAGGATCTCTACCAAACGCTTCAAATCCAGCGCTGGGACGACCACCGCTTCTACCACCACAGCCGGATCAACCAGAGCCTGCACCTGCTCAGCGCGATCTGCTTCGTGATCTCCTACGGGCTGCTGTTCGTCGACCCGGCCTGGGCGGCGCTGCTGGCCTGGACGGTCTCGATGACCAGCCGCCAGTGCGGCCACTTCTTCTTCGAGCCGCGCGGTTTCGACCACGTCAACAACGTGAGCGACGAGTACAAGGAAGACATCAAGATTGGCTACAACATCCGCCGCAAGATCGTGCTGATGGCCGCCTGGGCGCTGATCCCGGTGCTGCTGTGGTTCCAGCCCTCGATGTTCGGCCTGATCCAGCCGGCCACCGACATGACGGGCTACCTGCACGACGTCGGCACCGCCTGGCTGGCGCTGGGCATCAGCGGCCTGCTGTTCCGCGTGATGCAGCTGTGGATGCAGCAGAGCCTGATGACCGGCCTGGCCTGGGCCACCAAGATCATCACGGACCCGTTCCACGACATCAAGATGTACCACCGCGCCCCGCTGTACCTGCTGCGCGGCGAGCTGATCGACCCGATGACGCACGTCACGAGCCACGACTGATCCGCGTTCTCCTCAAAACAAGCGACCACGGAGCCGGGCTCCGTGGTCGTTTTCTTATGTGCCCTATGTCGTCAGCGCTTGAACAGATGGCCGAGGGTCTCGCGCAGAATGCCGCGGCGGATGCTCTTGTTCGTGAGTTGCTCGTCCTGCCACCACCAGCCGTCCTTCTTCATCTGCCGGCAGGCGGCGACGAAGCGCTGCGTGACGGCGTCGAAGTCCGCGTCGGTGTAGTTCAGGCTGAAGATGAAGCGGCCGGTGCCCACCCACGACAGCTGCAGGCCCTGTTCGCGCAGGTAGTACTGCAGCATCCAGTTGTAGCGCGAGGGTTCGGTGTAGCTCACGGTCCAGATCGACTGCAGCGCCGCCACCTGCACCGGCACGCCGGCCGACATCAGTTCGGCATTGAAGCGATCGGCGCGGGCGGCCCAGCGCGTTTCCAGGCCGTCGTAGACGGCGCGGATGGTCGCTGTCTCCAGTCGCTTCAGGAACACGTTCATCGCGCCCATCACGTAGGGGTGGGCGTTGAAGGTGCCGCGGGCGAAGCAGATATCGGCCGGGCGCTCCTCCCGGTAGCGCTTCATCAGCGCGTGCTTGCCGCAGACGACGCCCACCGGCAGCCCGCCGCCGAGCGTCTTGCCGTAGGTGACCATGTCGGCCTTGACGCCGAAGTACTCCTGCGCGCCACCCGGCGCGAGGCGGAAGCCGACGAAGACCTCGTCGAAGATCAGCACGATGCCGCGCTCGCTGCAGACCTCGCGCAACTGCTTCAGCCAGGCCGCGTAGGCAGCGCGGTCGAAGCCGGCGCGGCGGCTGCTGTCCAGCAGCGCCGAGTCGCCCGGCGCATTGGCGTTCGGGTGCAGTGCCTGCAGCGGATTGACCAGCACGCAGGCGATGTCCTTGCGCGTGCGCAGCACCTCCAGGCTCTTCGGGTCCAGGTCCTTCAGCGTGTAGGTCTCGCGCGGCGGCAGCGGATTGCCGACGCCCGGCTGCACGTCTTCCCACCAGCCGTGGTACGCGCCGCAGAAGCGCACCAGGTGCTTGCGCTTGGTGTGATAGCGGGCCAGGCGCACGGCCTGCATCACCGCCTCGGTGCCGGACATGTGGAACGAGACCTCGTCGAGGCCCGAGATTGCCTTCAGCCGCGCGACGTTGTCGGCCACGCAGGGGTGCAGCAGGCCCAGCACCGGGCCCAGCGGCGCGGCCAGCGCGCTGCCTTCGGCGATGCACTCGCGGTAGAAGTCCACGCCGAACACGTTGACGCCGTAGGAGCCGGTCAGGTCGTACAGCAGGTTGCCGTCCAGGTCCTCGACGGTCACGCCCTGAGCCGCGCGCACGAAGCTGCCGCTGGGCAGGTGCTCGCGCAGGTAGGGGCTGAAGGGGAAGGGCACGCGGTAGCTGCCGGTGAACTGCAGGTCCGACAGGCCGTCGCGGGCCTCGCGCGTCATTGCGATGCTCTGCGCGAAGCGCTGCTTGTAGACGCCGGAGAGGCGCTGGAAGCCGGCGCGGCGCTGGGCGGCGACTTCGGCCGGCGCACTGTCGGCGGCGAAGAAGCGCGCCTCGTCGTAGGCATAGCCGGGCAGCAGCCGGGCCAGGCGCTTGGACCACTTCGAATGGCCGGCCAGCGAGCGGTGCTTGGCGCGCGAGAGCTGCAGGCGCCGGCGCGCGGCCGGCAGTGTCAAGGCCAGCGCTGCGAGGGCGATGGCGGACAGGGTGAAGGTTTCTTCCATGGTCGGGCCGTTGCTGCCGGTATTGCGGTGGCCCGAGATTTATCAGCATTGCTTGACAGGCCCGTGAAACGATGAAGCAACTCCAAAGAATCCTCCAGCAGGAGGACCTGAACTTCCTGCTCACCAACCGTGTGCCGCGCATCGCACTGACGCGCTTCATGGGCTGGTTCAGCCAGGTCCGCTCGCCGCTGCTGGCGCGGCTGTCGATCGGCCTCTGGCGCATGTTCACCGACCTGGACCTGAGCGAGGCGAAGCAGCAGAGCGGCTTCCGCAGCCTGCACGAATGCTTCATTCGCGAGCTGAAGCCCGGCGCCCGCACGATCGAGCCCGATCCCGCGCTGCTGGCCAGCCCCTGCGACGGCATCGTCGGCGAATGCGGCGAGGTGCGCGGCCGGCAGGTGTTCCAGGCCAAGGGCTTCCCGTACTCGATCGAGGAACTGTTCGGCCCCAGCCAGGACATCACGCCCTTCGAGGACGGCAGCTACATCACCTTGCGGCTGACCTCCAGCATGTACCACCGCTTCCACGCGCCGGTGGACTGCGAGGTCGATCACGTCACCTTCATCAGCGGGGACACCTGGAACGTCAACCCGATCGCGCTGAAGCGAGTGGAGCGCCTGTTCTGCCGCAACGAGCGCGCCGTGGTTCGCGTGCGCTCGGGTGGCCATCAACTGGCGATCGTGCCGGTGGCGGCCATTCTGGTGGCCAGCCTGCGCCTGCATTTCGTCGACCTGCTGCTGCACCTGGGCTATCGCGGCCCGAAAGAGATCCCCTGCCGCGACGGCGCACGCTTCGCCAAGGGCCAGGAGATGGGCTGGTTCCAGCACGGCTCGACGATCATCCTGTTCGCACCGAAGGGCTTCTCCCTTTGCGACGGCATCGTGACGGGCGCACGGGTCCGGATGGGCCAGGCGTTGATGAAGCTGCCGACGGCAGCCGGCGCAGAAACCGTGCGGTCTGCGGAATCCGCCACAAACGACGCGGACTGTCATACGCACGCCGGGTGATCGAGGATCAGACTGCGCTCATGCCACCTTGAACCCCGAAAGGTCCGCCATGAGCCCGATGTCCCTGGTCCACCTGTCCGGCCAAACCCTCCAGGCCTCGCATGAGAACGGCGATCTGCCGTCCCCTCACGGCGAGCGCGGCGAACGCAACTGGGCGGCCTTCATCGGACTCGCCTTGCCCCTGTTCATCGCGACCTTGATGGTCTTTGCCCGCTTTCACTGAGCGGCCAGCGCCTTGGCAATCTTGTGCCGCGGCACCGTCGGCTTGGGCACGCGGATGTCGAACCAGCGGCGCACGTCCTGTTCGATGCCGATGCCGTGCATGAAGTTGTAGATCGCCTTCTTCAGCGAGCGGCCCAACTCGTCGTGGTCGACGCCGCTCGGGTCGTGGAAGCCCACGTCGTTCTTCGCGAACGGGCTGTCGGGCAGCGGCAGCAAGGTGACGCCGTAGTCCTCCGGTGACTGGCCCACCGGCGAATGCACGGTGCAGGCGAAGCGGTGGAAGAAGCCGCTCTGGATGCAGCCGTTCTCGAACAGCTGGCGCACGTATTCGAGCGCATCGACGGTGTCCTGCACCGTCTGCGTCGGGAAGCCGTACATCAGGTAGGCGTGGACAAGGATGCCCGCGTCGCTGAAAGCCTTGGTGACGCGCGCCACCTGCTCGACGCTGACGCCTTTCTTCATCAGGTCCAAGAGGCGGTCCGAGGCCACCTCCAGGCCGCCCGAGATCGCGATGCAGCCGCTGTCGGCCAGCGCCTGGCACAGCTCGGGGCTGAAGGTCTTCTCGAAGCGGATGTTCCCCCACCAGGAGATGTCCACCTGCCGTGCCTGCAACTCGGCCGCCAGCGCCTTCAGCGCCTTCGGCGGCGCAGCCTCGTCGACGAAGTGGAAGCCGGTCTGACCGGTCTCGGCCACGATCGCCTCGATCCGGTCCACCAGCGTGGCGGCGGAGGCACCTTCGTAGCGCGAGATGTAGTCGAGGCTGACGTCGCAGAAGCTGCACTTCTTCCAGTAGCAGCCGTGCGCCACCGTGAGCTTGTTCCAGCGCCCGTCGGACCAGAGCCGGTTCATCGGGTTCAACATGTCCAAGAGCGACAAGTAGCTCTGCAGCGGCAGGCCATCCCAGGTCGGCGTGCCGACCTCGGCGAAGGCGATGTCGGGCTCGACGAAGTTGATGTACCTGACCTGGCCATCCTCGCGCACGAAGGTCCGCACCAGCCGCTGCTTCGAGCGTTTGCCGCCGAGGTGTTCCAGCAGCGCCAGCAGCGGCCGCTCGCCGGCGTCCAAGGTCACGAAGTCGACGAAGTCGAACAGGCGCGGCTCGCTCAGCTCGCGCAATTCGGTGTTGACGAAGCCGCCGCCCAGCACCACGGCGATGGCCGGATCGTGCGCCTTGATTGTTTGCGCGATCCGCAGCGCCGCGTAGACGGCGCCGGGGAAAGGCACGGACAGCAGCACGACCTGCGGCCGGTGCTGCTCCAGGGCCCTAACGGTCAATTCGCGCAGCGTCTCATCGACCAGGTTCGGCGGCGCGGCCAGCGCCTCGGCCAGCGGGTCGAAGGTGGGCTGGCTGGTGGCGAGCTTCTCGGCGTAGCGGACGAATTCGAAGCGCGGATCCACCGCGTCGCGCAGCACGTCGGCCAGGTCGTTCAGGTAGAGCGTGGCGAGGTGGCGCGCGCGGTCCTGCAGGCCCAGTGCGCCGAAGGCCCAGGCGAGCGGGTCTTCGCCGGACTCGGGGTCGGCGGCGACGTAGTGGTCCAGCGCCGCGAAGCGCGGGCCTTCGGGCAGGAACTGGCGGGTGTTGATGCGGTGCGCCAAGGTCGGGTCCCGGCCCTGCAAGAAGGCGATCACCGGCGTGATCGTCGCGCGGTAGCGCGCGTAGGCGGCTTCAAAACATTCGATGACCGGCGTGCGCTTTGTCACGGCTTGCGTGCATTCGTGCAATTGTTCCAGTCCCGCGCGCGAGAACAGCTTCAACATCAGGCCTAACGCCAAATCTACCTGCACAGCGTCAACGTCGCGCGAGCGCAGGAAGCCGGTCAGATAGGCGGTCGAAGGGTAGGGCGTGTTGAGCTGCGTCATCGGGGGGATGACGCTCAGCACGCGCAGCGAGGGGAGCAGGGAAGACATGGGCGAATTTTGCCAGCCGAGGGCCGTGATTACCCGTAGCGCGGCCATTCGCGTCACGAGTAGCGCTTATCCTCGCGCCCGGCAATCACCACCATGAATCTTTTCGTCTCGCTTCGATACCTGGTCGCGCTGGACGACCATCGCCACTTCGGCCGCGCCGCATTGGCTTGCCACGTCACCCAGCCGGCGCTGTCCAACGCGATCCGCGCGCTGGAGGAGCACTTCGGCTCGGCCATCGTCAAGCGCGGGCGCACCTTCGCGGGCTTCACGACGGAAGGCGAGCGCATCCTGAGCAGCGCGCGCAGCATGCTGCATGAGCACGAACTGCTGGAGCAGGACCTGAAGAGCCAGGCCGACAGCCCGGTCGGCCATCTGGTGATCGGCGCGGTGCCTACGGCGATGCCGATCGTGGCGCGCTTCGGCGCGATGCTGCAGGACCGCCACCCCGGCATCCGGCCGACCTTGCGCTCGATGAGCTCGATCGAGCTCGAGACGGGGCTGGAGAGTCTGGCGCTGGACATGGGCCTGGGCTACACCGAGCGCATCGACGAGAACCGCTCGGCGCTGCGCCTGATCCCGCAGTACACGGAGCACTACTACCTGCTGTCGCGCGCGCCCGAGCCCTCGGCCGGCAGCGCGATGACGATCGGCCCGCCGATCAGCTGGCAGGAGGCGGCGGAGCTGCCGCTGTGCCTGCTGTCGGCCGAGATGCACAACCGCACGCTGATGGACCGCGCCTTCCTGAGCGCCTGCCAGCGGGTCGTGGAGCCGGTGATCGAGACCAATTCGAGCCTGACCCTGGCGCTCGCCGTCCGGGCCGGCCGCGTCGCCAGCGTGATGCCAGGGGCGCTGGTGGGCGCGATGCAGGGCTACGGCGACCTGGTGGCGCGGCCGCTGCAGTCGCCGCAGGTCGGCGTGCCGATCGCCTTCATGGTCCACGACGGGAACCGGCCTTCGCGCACCTTGGAGGCCGCGCTGGCCTTCGCGGCCGATCCGCTGTGGGCCGAACAGTTGGCGCTCCATGCGGGTTCATTGGGCATGAATCAGGGTGAACCCTGATTCGCCAATCGAATCGGGCCATTCGGGGAATGAATTTGACCGTGGCAATGGGGCTGCGGACACTGGCCAAACACGCGGCCACATGCGTGAGAAGTAGAAGCAATCGAGAGGAGCGACATTCATGTCCGCCGTGATAGGGAACGACGTTGGGGCCGGTAACGGCTGGTTGGATAAGGAAAGAACGATTGCAGGGGCCGGCTACAACCGCTGGCTGGTACCGCCGGCCGCGTTGGCGATCCATCTGTGCATCGGCATGGCCTATGGCTTCTCGGTGTTCTGGCTGCCGCTGTCCAAGGCGCTGGGCGCCGGTGCCGCGGCCTGCGGCAAGGACATCAGCCTGATGACCGAGCTGTTCGCGACGGACTGCAACTGGCGCATCTCCTCGCTGAGCCTGATGTACACGCTGTTCTTCGTCGTGCTGGGCGTGTCCGCCGCGCTGTGGGGCGGCTGGCTCGAACGTGCGGGCCCGCGCAAGGCCGGCGTCGTGGCGGCGCTGTGCTGGGCCGGCGGCCTGGTGATCTCCTCGGTGGGCGTCTCCTCGCACCAGCTCTGGATGATGTGGGTCGGCTCCGGCCTGATCGGCGGCGTGGGCCTGGGCCTGGGCTACATCTCGCCGGTGTCCACGCTGATCAAGTGGTTCCCTGACCGCCGCGGCATGGCGACCGGCATGGCCATCATGGGCTTCGGCGGCGGCGCGATGATCGGCTCGCCGCTGGCGGTGGAGCTGATGAAGGCGTTCAGCTCGCCCACCAGCAACGGCGTGGCGGCCACCTTCCTGTGCATGGCGGTGATCTATTTCATCTTCATGATGGGCGGCGCGCTGAGCTACCGCATCCCGGCCACCGGCTGGAAGCCCGCCGGCTGGACCCCGCCCGCCGCGCAGAGCAGCAACGCGATGATCACCCAGCGCCACGTACACGTGAAGAAGGTCTGGGGCATCCCGCAGTTCTGGCTGATCTGGATGGCGCTGTGCATGAACGTCACGGCCGGCATCGGCGTGATCGGCATGGCCAGCCCGATGCTGCAGGAGGTGTTCGGCGGCACGCTGATCGGCCTGAGCGGCGACGCGGCCAAGTTCGGCAACCTCGACAAAGACGCGCTGGCCAAGATCGCCGTCATGGGCGCGGGCTTCGCGGCGCTCTTGAGCCTGTTCAACATCTGCGGCCGCTTCTTCTGGGCCAGCATGTCCGACAAGCTCGGCCGCAAGCTGACCTACGCGCTGTTCTTCGTGCTCGGCGGCCTGCTGTACGCCAGCATCCCGAGCAGCGCGGACAGCGGCGCCAAGCTGGCCTTCGTCGGCGCGGTCTGCATCATCGTATCGATGTACGGCGGCGGCTTCGCCACGGTGCCGGCCTACCTGGCCGACATCTTCGGCACGCAGATGGTGGGCGCGATCCACGGCCGGCTGCTGACCGCCTGGTCCACCGCCGGCATCCTGGGCCCGGTGCTGATCACCTACATGCGCGAGTACCAGCAGGGCCTGGGCCTGCCCAAGGCCGAGGCCTACAACCAGTCGATGTACATCTTCGTCGGCGTGCTGGCGATCGGCCTGGTCTGCAACCTGCTCGTGCGTCCGCTGAATGAGAAGTGGTTCATGAACGACGCCGAGCTGGCCGAGGAAAAGCGCCTGGCGCATGACCGCGCGATCGCCAATGACGTCGGCACCGGCTCGGGCGGCAGCGCCTCGGCGGCTTCGTCGTCGTCGCTGGTGGCCGTGCTGGCCTGGCTGGCCGTTGGAATTCCGCTGGCCTGGGGTGTGTATCGCACGCTCTTGAGCGTGGTCAAGTTCTTTGGCTGAACGAAGTGTGAAGATGCTGTAGCCGCGGCGGGCTTGCATTGCAGGCCCGTCGGACTACAACAGAGACAAGAGGTTTCGATGGAGACGACGATGAATGCAGCCGACCCGGAAGCGACCGTGCGCGAGGTGCTCGCGACACGCGCGGGCATGCCCGGCGCGCTGCTGCCGATCCTGCACGACATCCAGGACCGCCTGGGCCACGTGCCCGGCGGCTCGGTGCCGGTGATCGCGCAGGCGCTGAACCTGTCGCGGGCGGAGGTGCACGGCGTCGTCACCTACTACCACCACTTCCGTACCCAGCCGGCCGCGCGCCAGGTGCTGCAGATCTGCCGCGCCGAATCGTGCAAGGCGATGGGTGCGGATGCCTTGATGGCGCACGCCGAGAAGACGCTCGGCTGCGGCCAGCACCAGACCTCCAAGGACGGCGAGTTCACGCTGGAACCGGCCTTCTGCCTGGGCCTGTGCTCCTCTTCACCGGCGCTGATGCTGGGCGACGAGCTGCACGCCCGGGTCACGATCGAAGACTTCGATGCGCTGATCGAAGAAGCCAGGAGCGGGGCATGAGCGGCACGACGATCTACATCCCTCGCGACTCTGCGGCATTGGCCGTCGGCGCGAACCGCGTCGCGAAGAAGATGGCCGAGGAGGCTGCGGCACGGGGCATCGAGCTGAACATCGTGCGCAACGGCTCGCGCGGGATGATGTGGCTGGAGACGCTGGTGGAGGTCGCCACGCCGGCCGGCCGCGTCGCATACGGCCCGGTCACCGTCAAGGACGTGGCGGCCTTGTTCGATGCCGGCTTCCCCAACGCCGAATCCCATCCGCTCCACCACGGCCTCACGGAGGCGATGCCCTACTTGAAGGGCCAGGAGCGTCTGACCTTCGCCCGCATGGGCATCACCGATCCGGTCTCGCTGCCCGACTACGAGGCCCACGAGGGCTATGCCGGCCTGCGCGCGGCACTGGCGCTGGCGCCCGAGGCGATCGTCCAGCAGGTGTTCGATTCCGGCCTGCGGGGCCGCGGCGGTGCCGCCTTCCCGGCGGGCATCAAGTGGAAGACCGTTGCCGGCGTGCAGGCGGCGCAGAAGTACATCGTCTGCAATGCCGACGAGGGCGATTCCGGCACCTTCTCCGACCGCATGACCATGGAGGGCGACCCCTTCATGCTGATCGAGGGCATGACGATCGCGGGCCTGGCCGTCGGCGCGACGATGGGCTACATCTACTGCCGCTCCGAGTACCCGCACGCAATCGCCGCGCTGAACGAGGCGATCGTGGCCGCCGAAGCCGCGGGTTTCCTCGGCGACAACGTGCTCGGCTCGGGCAAGGCCTTCCGCCTGGAGGTGCGCAAGGGCGCCGGCTCCTATGTGTGCGGCGAGGAAACGGCACTGCTGGAAAGCATCGAGGGCAAGCGCGGCATCGTGCGCGCCAAGCCGCCGTTGCCGGCGATCGAGGGCCTGTTCGGCAAGCCGACGGTGATCAACAACGTGATCACCTTCGCCAGCGTGCCGGTGATCCTGGCCAAGGGCGCGGAGCACTACAAGAACTACGGCATGGGCCGCTCGCGCGGCACCTTGCCGATGCAGCTGGCAGGCAACATCAAGCACGGCGGCCTGGTCGAGAAGGCCTTCGGCGTCTCGCTGCGCGAGCTGGTGATGGACTACGGCGGAGGCACGATGAGCGGCCGGCCGATCAAGGCGATCCAGGTCGGCGGCCCGCTGGGCCCCTACGTGCCCGAGAAGCACTGGGATCTGCCCTTCGACTACGAGAGCTTCGCCGCCGCCGGCGCGACGGTGGGCCACGGCGGCATCGTCGTGCACGACGACACGGCCGACATGGCCGAGCTGGCGCGCTACGCGATGGAGTTCTGCAAGCTCGAATCCTGCGGCAAGTGCACGCCCTGCCGCATCGGCTCGACGCGCGGCGTCGAGGTGATCGACAAGATCACCCACAACCAGAACCGCGCGCAGCAGGTGATCCTGCTGCGCGACCTGTGCGACACGATGGTCAACGGCTCGCTCTGCGCGATGGGCAACATGACCCCGCTGCCGGTGCTGTCGGCACTGAACCACTGGCCCCAGGACTTCGGTCTCGAAACGCCCGACCAGGCCGCGGCCTGATCGCTGAAGGAGAAGAACATCATGCTGATCCAGGAAATCGACTACGGCACCCCGGCGCGCGAATCCGAGATCGAGGTCACCCTCGAGATCGACGGCCATGAGGTGACCGTGCCCAAGGGCACCTCGGTGATGCGCGCGGCGGTGGACGCCGGCATCCAGGTGCCCAAGCTCTGCGCGACGGACAGCCTGGAGCCCTTCGGCTCCTGCCGCCTCTGCCTCGTCGAGGTGGAGGGCCGCCGCGGCTATCCGGCCTCCTGCACGACGCCCTGCGAGCCGGGCATGAAGGTCAAGACCCAGTCGCCGAAGCTGCAGGAACTGCGCAAGGGCGTGATGGAGCTCTACATCTCCGATCACCCGCTCGACTGCCTCACCTGCGCCGCCAACGGCGATTGCGAGCTGCAGGACATGGCCGGCGTCACCGGCCTGCGCAATGTGCGCTACGGCTACGACGGCGAGAACCACCTGGACGCGAAGAAGGACGAATCGAACCCGTACTTCACCTACGACGCCAGCAAGTGCATCGTCTGCAACCGTTGCGTGCGCGCCTGCGAGGAAACGCAGGGCACCTTCGCGCTGACGATCTCGGGCCGCGGCTTCGAGTCGCGCGTGTCGCCGGGCATGGACGAGCCCTTCATGGACTCCGAGTGCGTCAGCTGCGGCGCCTGCGTGCAGGCCTGCCCGACGGCCACCCTGCAGGAGAAGTCGGTCATCTGGCTGGGCCAGGCCGAGCACAGCGTGATCACCACCTGCGCCTATTGCGGCGTCGGTTGCTCGTTCAAGGCCGAGATGAAGGGCAATGAAGTCGTGCGCATGGTGCCGTGGAAGGACGGCAAGGCCAACGAAGGCCACTCCTGCGTCAAGGGCCGCTTCGCCTGGGGCTACGCCACGCACAAGGACCGCATCACCAAGCCGATGATCCGCGCGAGCATCGACGACCCGTGGCAGGAGGTCAGCTGGGACGTGGCCATCGGCCATGCGGCCAGCGAGTTCCGCCGCCTGCAGGCCAAGTACGGCAAGGACTCGATCGGCGGCATCACCTCCAGCCGTTGCACGAACGAGGAAACCTACCTCGTGCAGAAGCTGATCCGCGCCGCCTTCGGCAACAACAACGTGGACACCTGCGCCCGCGTCTGCCACTCGCCGACCGGCTACGGCCTGGGCGCCACGCTGGGTACCTCGGCCGGCACGCAGACCTTCAAGTCGGTAGAGCAGGCCGACGTGATCATGGTCATCGGCGCGAACCCGACCGACGGCCACCCGGTGTTCGCCTCGCGGATGAAGAAGCGGCTGCGCCAGGGGGCCAAGCTGATCGTCGTCGACCCGCGCAAGATCGACATCGTCGACAGCCCGCACGTCAAGGCGGTGCACCACCTGCCGCTGCGGCCCGGCACCAACGTCGCCGTGATCTCGGCGCTGGCCCACGTGATCGTCACCGAGGGCCTGGTGAACGAGGCTTACGTGGCCGAGCGTTGCGATCCCAAGTCCTTTAACGAATGGCGCGAGTTCGTCGCCAAGCCCGAGAACTCGCCCGAGGCGCTCGAGGCCGCCACCGGTGTGCCGGCGGCCGACGTTCGCGCTGCCGCGCGCCTCTACGCCACCGGCGGCAACGCCGCGATCTACTACGGCCTGGGCGTCACCGAGCACAGCCAGGGCTCGACGATGGTGATCGGTATCGCCAACCTCGCGATGGCCACCGGCAACGTCGGCCGTGAAGGCGTGGGCGTGAACCCGCTGCGCGGCCAGAACAATGTGCAGGGCTCCTGCGACATGGGCTCCTTCCCGCACGAGCTGCCGGGCTACCGCCACATCAGCGACAGCATCGTGCGCGGCCAGTTCGAGGAAGCCTGGGGCGTGACGCTGGAGCCGGAACCGGGCCTGCGCATTCCGAACATGTTCGAAGCGGCGCTCGACGGCAGCTTCAAGGGCCTGTACTGCGAGGGCGAGGACATCGTCCAGTCCGACCCGAACACGCAGCACGTGGCCGCGGCGATGCGCGCGATGGAGTGCGTGGTCGTGCAGGACATCTTCCTGAACGAGACGGCCAAGTACGCCCACGTGTTCCTGCCGGGTTCGTCCTTCCTGGAGAAGGACGGCACCTTCACCAATGCCGAGCGCCGCATCAGCCGCGTTCGCAAGGTGATGCCGCCGCTGGCCGGCCTGGCGGACTGGGAAGTGACGTGCAAGCTCTCCGAGGCGCTGGGCTACCCGATGCCCTACAAGAACCCCGAAGAGATCATGGACGAGATCGCGGCGCTGACGCCGACCTTCAGCGGTGTCTCGTTCAAGAAGATCGAGGAGATGGGCGGCAGCGTCCAGTGGCCTTGCAACGAGAGCGCGCCGGACGGCACGCCGACGATGCACATCGGCAAGTTCGTCAAGGGCAAGGGCAAGTTCGTCATCACGCAGTACGTGCCGACCGACGAAAAGGTGACGCGCAGGTTCCCGCTGCTGCTGACCACCGGCCGCATCCTGTCGCAGTACAACGTCGGCGCGCAGACGCGTCGCACGCCCAACAACGAATGGCACAGCGAGGACCGGCTCGAGATCCATCCGCACGACGCCGAGGACCGCGGCATCAAGGAAGGCGACTGGGTCGGCATCACGAGCCGCGCCGGCGAGACGGTGCTGCGCGCGGTGGTGTCGGAGCGGATGCAGCCGGGCGTGGTCTACACGACCTTCCACTTCCCCGAGTCCGGCGCCAACGTGATCACGACCGACAGCTCCGACTGGGCCACCAACTGCCCCGAGTACAAGGTCACCGCGGTGCAGGTGCTGCCGGTGATGCAGCCCTCCGCCTGGCAGAAGGAGTACAGCGAGTTCAACAAGCAACAGCTCGAGCACCTGGCCGAGGCGGTGCCTATGGGGAAGTGACAGGCAAGTGAACGAACGGGTGAATCAGTGAACGCGGTGATCGACGAGTCGTTCTGCGAAGGTGCGCACCAGCTGACGGTGCGCGGCCTGCGCGGTGGCCGGGTCTTCGAAGCGGCCGACTGGGTCGCGGAGGAGGTCCCGGTGGCGCTGGAGTTCAACGGCATCTCGCACGCGGTGATGCTGGCCACGCCGCTGGACCTGGAGGACTTCGCGCTGGGCTTCTCGCTCAGCGAGGGCATTCTCGAGGCGGCGCACGAGCTCTATGGCGTCGAGGAGCAGGTCTCGCCCGAAGGCATCACCCTGCAGCTCGAAGTGGCCAGCAGCGCCTTCATGAAGCTCAAGGAGCGCCGCCGCTCGATGACGGGCCGCACCGGTTGCGGACTGTGCGGTACCGAGAACCTGTCCCAGGTGCGGCAAGACCTGGCCCCGCTCGCGTCGAATGCCGTCTGGCAGGCCGCCGCCGTCTCCAGGGCGATGGCGCAGTTCCGCGAGCACCAGTCGCTGCAGCAGCACACCGGTGCCGTTCACGCGGCGGCCTGGTGTACGGCCGAGGGCGAGGTGAAGTGGCTGCGGGAGGACGTCGGCCGTCACAACGCGCTGGACAAGCTCATCGGCGCGCTCGCCCGCAACGACGTGGACGCCTCGCAGGGCTTCATCGCCGTCACCAGCCGCGCGAGCTTCGAGATGGTCCAGAAGGCGGCCAAGGCCGGCGTCTCACTGCTCGCCGCGGTTTCGGCGCCGACGGCGCTGGCCATCGAGACCGCGCGCTGCGCCGGCCTGACGCTGTGCGGCTTCGTGCGGCAGCAGGATATGGTGGTCTACAGCCACGCCGACAGAATCAGCTTAGGCAATTAGTTATGCACATCGAAAACCTGGTCCGCATGGCCAACCAGATCGGCGCGTTCTTCCAGGACATGCCCGATCACCCCGAGGCGCTGCACGACGCGGCGCAGCACATCAAGAAGTTCTGGGAGCCGCGGATGCGGCGTGCGCTGCTGGCCCATGTGGACGACGGCGGCGCGGAACTTGGGCCCTTCATCCGCGAGGCGATCGACACGCATCGCGAGATGCTGGAGCCCTTGGTCCGGGCTTGAGCGGGTTCAGCTCGAGGCCGCGAGCTGGCAGGTTTGCGCCGAGTTCGTCGCGCAGGGGCCGGTCCAGCGAATTTGCGTGGCGGTGGCCGGCGGGCGGGGGGCGGTAAAAGTCTGCACCTTGGCGCGCGAGGCCGCGGTGAAGCTGGCCAGGTTGATCCAGCTGCCGGTGGAGCTGGTGCGGTATTCGAGTGCGTAGCGGCTGCCCGGACGGAACGCGCGGCTCGTGATCTGGTAGTTGTCGCCGCTGATCGTGAAGCTCGGCGCATCGGGCCAGGGGCGCGCCAGCGGCTCGCCGACGAAGAGGCCCTGGCCGGGCGATGCCACCGACTTCCAGTAGGCCTCGATCAAGGTCGCGCCGCGCCAGTACTGGTCGATCAGCACCGAGACCTGCGGGAACTTGTCGGTGATGTTGCAGGGCTCCTCGACAGTGCCGTAGCTGGCCGTCAGGCCCGCGTCCAGCCAGGCGGTGACGGGTGTCTGGCCGTTGCCGCCGGGCAGCAGGCCGGCGTAGGAGGTCAGCGAATCGCCGACGGCGCCTGGGCGGTAGGTGTTCGTCGCGAGCGAGGGAACCGTGGCCAGGCCGGTGAAGTAGAACAGCACGTCGGTCTTCGCGCTGATGACGTTGTTGGCAGCAAGGCCAGCCGAGTCCACATAGTTCAGCGCCAGCGTGTCGGTCCACAGGGCAGGCAGCGGCGCGAAATCCCCAGCGCGTACGTTGCGGTCCTTGTCCGTGGTGTTGATCAGCCAGCCGGTGCCCGCGGGTGCGCTGCCGTCGGCGGCCACGCCGCGGTCGATCAGCGCATTGGCTGCGTCCAGCGTGCCGCGCGCCAGCATCATCGAGGGGCGCAGGCTGGCGAGTTCGCTGGCCGGTGCCTGCGATTCCGAGTTGAAGTAGATCGATGAGGTCGTCGCGCTGCAGGTGGTGTTGCAGTAGCCAGCCTGGTAGCCGAAAGCCATCGCGCTGGTGATGCTCATCGAGCAGCTGTTGCCGGCCACGCGCGAAGGGGCGCTCCAGGTCAGCAAGGTGGCCTGGATGCCGGCGGGCAGCTTGGCATCGATGTCGGCCTTGAGCGTCGCGAAACTGGCGGAGGTGATCGAGGCGGAGGTCGTCGGCAAGGTCACGCGGATGATGTTGGCCGTGGGGATGCCGCGCTTCTGCTGGTAGCTCGTCGCGATGGCTTCCGAGACCGGATCGCCGGCCGCGACGATCACTGCGAGCTGCGACGGGCCGATGCCGTGCGCAGGCAAGGTCAGCGTCAGCGTGGACAGCGGCGTGGGCTGCACCTCGACCGGCGGCGCCGTACCGCCCCCGCCACCCCCGCCACAGGCGACGAGCAGCAAGCTAGCCAGGACTGGCAGCCAGATGGCGTGCCGCTGAATCAATGAGTGACGAGGCTGGCGCATGAATGCATTCTGACGCAGCGTCGATCGCTAAATCGTTGCTGCCATGCAGCGCCGGCTCCGAAACCCGAAGACCAATCAAGTGCGTCGCGAGCAGGCCTTCGATCTCCGTTGTTTAACCGCTTAACCGAAAGTTTGCGCAAACTAACAACACTAAATTGGTGCATTTGCTGCAGGAAAACCCCAAGTGCGTGCGTCGACGCTCGCTTCTACAGTCCACAGCACTCGATGCGGGTGACTGTGAAGAACAGCAATCGCTAGGCGGGGCTGAGGAGACAAACACAAGAGAAAGCAAGATCAACGAATAGCAGTGACACTGTCACAATTCGCAGGCGCCGGAGTTTTTACTCCGGCGCCTTTTTTGTTGCTTCCGTTTTTGATCATTCCCGATGTTTTTTGAACTGCTGACCGCTGCCGTGGCGTCCCTGTTGGCCGGATTTGTCGATGCCGTTGTCGGCGGCGGGGGCCTCGTGCTGGTGCCCGCACTGTTCGGCGTTTACCCCACGAGCCCGCCGGCAACGTTGTTGGGAACCAACAAGGGCGCCTCGGTCTGGGGGACGGCGTGGGCGACGGTGCAGTACGCGCGCCGCGTCAGCCTGAACTGGACCGCGCTGGCGCCGGCGGCGGCCTTTGCGCTGATTGGCGGCTTCCTCGGCGCCTGGGCAGTGACGCTGGTCAGTACCGATGGGCTGCGCAAGGCCCTGCCGCTGATCCTGCTGGCGGTGCTGGGCTACACGCTGGCCCGCAAGGACATGGGCCGGCACCATGCCCCGCGCTTCCACGGCCTCACCGAGACGCTGGTGGCCGGAGGCATTGCGCTGGTGATCGGCTTCTACGACGGCT
>Ga0247779_1000180_pt1 | contig 47878 bp, 44 predicted proteins | sample UWRJL221509R5_FD_179925 | JGI IMG/M metagenome (GOLD analysis project Ga0247779, IMG submission 179925) | Plant litter microbial communities from Arlington Agricultural Research Station in Wisconsin, United States - UWRJ-L221-509R-5 | ecosystem: Environmental > Terrestrial > Plant litter >...
TCCGCACCCGTCCCATCGGAGACTGGGAGTACCAGCGGGAACCTTCCCTTTCGATGCCCGATGCCAGGCCCGATGCCCACTGGGGCAGGTTCTCCATCTGCCGCGCGAAGTCGTAGACCACATCGGGTGCAGCCGCCACGGTCTCGCTAACGACCTTTGCTCCAAGGGTATCCATGTCGGAACTCCTGCTGAGTTGGGAAGCATTGAAGGGGCACGCGCCGTGCCGTCGCTGGCGTCTCCTGCTGATCCGGGGCCTGTCCGTCTCGGCCTTGCCATTGGATAGCGCTGCGGTCCTCCATCGCCGCAGTCTCGATGGACACCAGCCGGCTCAACGGCCCCGAGGTCAGCACGAAGCCGCCGGAGCGTTGGCCCAGGTATCGCGGCAAGCCGAGGAGCCGACGTGAGGCGGGTCGGCGCTCGGCCTGCACGGCCCGCCGAGCATCGCTCTACGTCACTTGCCGCACTTTCGTGGCTTCGGGCCGCAACACGGAGCCATCTTTCGCTCGCGGTGCCATGTGAGAGATCGGCTTGCTGGTGCGCTTGTCGATCAGCACCGAATGACGTTCGCCGCGCACGAACAGGTGCTGCTCGCTCCATTGCCGCAGCGCCACCATGACGGGAAACAGGCTTTCCCCTTTGGCCGTCAGCACGTACTCCTGATAGGCCGAGCCGTCCGAAGCGGCCCGCGTTTCGAGGATGCCCGCCTCCACCAGCCTGCGCTGCTGGCGTTATTGGCCGCGCTGGTTGCAGTCGGCCTGGCGCAGTCTGTGTCTGTGCTGCTGGCGGGCATGCTTGCCGTGGGCTTGCTGGGAACGGCAATGACGCAAGGGCTGATCGCATATGTGGCCAGCGCTGCATCGCCGCACGAACAGGGACGCGTGGTCGGCGCGGCGCAAGGCGGTGTGTTCATCGGCCTGCTGCTGGCGCGGGTGTTCGCTGGCAGCGTCAGTGACCTGGCCGGCTGGCGCGGCGTGTACTTCTCTGCCGCTCTGCTGATGCTGGCGATTGCGCTACCGCTCCGGCGACGGCTACCGGCCTTGCCACCGCCGTCCAGTGCAATGAGCTACTCGCGCCTGATCGCCTCCATGCTGACGCTGCTGCGGCAGGAGAAGGTACTGCAAGTGCGCGGCATGCTGGCGTTGCTGATATTCGCGGCGTTCAACATCTTCTGGAGCGCGCTGGTGCTGCCGTTGGGTGCGCCACCCTATGGCTTTTCGCACACCGTCATCGGTGTATTCGGACTGGTCGGCGTGGTCGGCGCGCTTGCCGCCGCGCGCGCCGGGCAGTGGGCCGACCAAGGGCATGCCCAGCGCACTAGCGCGGCGGCCCTCGTGATCCTGTTGCTGGCGTGGTGGCCGCTATCGCTGATGAGCTGGTCGCTGCCGGCGCTGGTGATCGGCATTGTGCTGCTGGACCTGGGCGGGTAGGCGCTGCACGTGACCAATCAGAGCCTGATCTTCCGCTCTCGGCCCGAGGCACACAGCCGGCTGGTCGGCCTCTACATGCTGTTCTACGCCGTCGGCAGCGGGCTGGGCGCGATCGGCACCACCGTGACCTATGCCCATGCCGGCTGGCGAGGTGTGTGCCTGCTGGGTGCAGCGGTCAGCCTGCTGGCCTTGCTGCTCTGGGCCATGACTTCGATACGCGCATTGGCAATGGCCCACTGAATTGAACCGGCACCGCCTGGTCGACAAAATTGGTCGCGCAAAAGAAAAACGGGTTACAGCATTACTGCTATAACCCGTTGATTTCATTCAAATAAATTGGTCGGAGCGGCGGGATTCGAACTCGCGACCCTCTGCTCCCAAAGCAGATGCGCTACCAGGCTGCGCTACGCTCCGACTAAACCGAGATTCTAGCCTGAATTTCGGCAACATCAGAGATGTCTGATGTTGATATCGCGCCGGTGCGCTGCCATTGAACGCCGGCACTGAGCCCTCACCTAGGAACCGATGCCACTTTGCCCCGCTCATTCGTGTGCGGAGGCTTTGTGTCAGAATCGTTCTGTATCCGATGCCAGCACCGTCTGGCGCTCGCCGAAGCGCATTGACATCGATCCCCTCATTCGTCACAACGCTTCGCCCCGTCCAAGGACACCCCATGAGCAGCGAACTGATCAAACACACTTCCGACGCGTCTTTCGACACTGATGTGATCAATGCCGGCAAGCCGGTACTGGTCGACTACTGGGCCGAATGGTGCGGCCCCTGCAAGATGATTGCCCCGATCCTGGACGAGGTGTCGGCCAGCTACGGTGATCGCCTTCAGGTCGCAAAGATGAACGTGGACGAGAACCGCGCCGTGCCGGCCAAGTACGGTATTCGTGGCATTCCGACGCTGATGCTGTTCAAGGACGGCCAACTGGCCGCCACGAAAGTCGGCGCTCTGTCGAAGGCCCAGTTGACGGCCTTCCTCGACCAGCACCTATAATTCCTCCCAACGCTGTCGCGGCGCCTCCCGAATCGGAGGAGGTCGCGGCAGCGCCAAATGCCAACGTGCATGCACCGCTACCGCGGATCGACGTGCACGGACTCGGCCCCCAAGCCCCCGTTTTTTTGCAGTGTGCGCCGCTCGATATGCGGACTGGCACGAGCGCTTGCGGCCCGCCGAAGTAGTTACTGATCGCCGACCCAGGGCAGGGCTTGCGATCTTCCCACCACGGGTGTTCACCCATGCATCTTTCCGAACTCAAAGCACTCCACGTATCCGCCCTCATCCAGATGGGCGAAGAACTGGAGATCGAGAACGTCGCCCGCCTGCGCAAGCAGGAGCTGATGTTCGCGATCATGAAGAAGCGGGCCAAGGCCGGCGAACAAGTCTTCGGTGACGGTGTGCTGGAGGTCCTGCCCGATGGCTTCGGCTTTCTGCGCTCGATCGAAGCCAGCTACATGGCCTCGACGGACGACATCTACCTGTCGCCCAGCCAGATCCGCCGCTTCAATCTCCATACCGGCGACATGATCGAAGGTGAAGTGCGCGTGCCGAAGGACGGCGAGCGCTACTTCGCTCTGGTGAAGGTGGACCGCGTCAACGACGCGACGCCGGAGGAGAGCAAGCACAAGATCATGTTCGAGAACCTGACGCCCTTGTTCCCCAAGGAGCAGTTCAAGCTCGAGCGCGAGATCCGCACCGACGAGAACATCACCGGCCGCATCATCGATCTGACCGCGCCGATCGGCAAAGGACAGCGCGCACTGATCGTCGCGCAGCCCAAGACCGGCAAGACCGAGATGATGAAGAGCATCGCTCACGCGCTTGTCGCCAATCATCCGGACTGCCATCTGATCGTCCTGCTGGTCGACGAGCGGCCCGAGGAAGTTACCGAGATGCTGCGCACCGTGCGCGGCGAGGTCATCAGCTCGACCTTCGACGAGCCCGCCGCCCGTCACGTTCAGGTCGCCGAGATGGTGATCGAGCGGGCGAAGCGTCTGGTCGAGATGAAGAAGGACGTGATCATCCTTCTGGACTCGATCACCCGCCTGGCCCGCGCCTACAACAACGTGCTGCCCAGCTCCGGCAAGGTGCTGACCGGCGGCGTGGACGCCAATGCGCTGCAACGCCCGAAGCGCTTCTTCGGCGCCGCGCGCAATGTGGAAGAAGGCGGTTCGCTGACGATCATCGGTACGGCGCTGGTGGACACCGGCTCCAAGATGGACGAGGTGATCTACGAAGAATTCAAGGGCACCGGCAACTGCGAGATCCACCTGGATCGCCGCATGGCCGAGAAGCGCGTCTACCCGTCGATCCTGATCAATAAATCCGGTACGCGCCGCGAGGAACTGCTGCTGAAACCCGAGATCCTTCAGAAGAGCTGGATCCTGCGCAAGCTGCTGTACAACATGGACGAGATCGAGGCGATGGAATTCATCCTCGACAAGATGAAGGCGTCGAAGAACAACCTCGACTTCTTCGACATGATGCGGCGCGGCGGCTGACGGCCTCTCGCTTCATCAGGACGCCGGGCTTGTCCCGGCGTCGTCGTTTGTGGCTATAATCCGCGATTCCCTAAGCAGGAAAGTGCGCGGCATCAGGTTGCAGCGTGGCTCCCGGCACTGCTGGCACCGCCAAAGAGAGAGCTCCATGAAGGAAGGCATCCACCCCAACTACCGCGAAGTTGTCTTCGTGGATCTGTCCAACGGTTTCCAGTTCGTGACCCGTTCGACCCTCCAGACCAAGGAAACGATCGAGCACAACGGCAAGACCATGCCGCTGGTGAAGCTGGAAACGACCAGCGAGTCGCACCCGTTCTACACCGGCACGCAAAAGTCGGTCGACAACCTGGGCGGCCGCGTCGAGAAGTTCCGCAACAAGTTTGCCCAGTTCAAGAAGTAAATCCTTTCAGGATTTGCCAAACGAAAGCCCCGCACCGCGGGGCTTTCTTGTTTCTGGTGCGGCATGATGCCGTCCGGCCTCCAACCATTCCAAGAAGACGCGTGAATCTCCCGAACCCCGCCATCGTCGCCGAGCGTGGCGCGCAGCGTCTGCCGCGCTGGGCACTGCTGGCCTTCTGCGCCGCCTACGTGATGCCCGGCCTGTTCGGCCGCGACCCATGGCGCAATGCCGACCTGAGCGCCTTCGGCTTCATGGCAAGCATCGCCTCGGGCCATGCCTCATGGTGGCAGCCGGCGATCGCGGGCATCCCGGCCGACGGAGCCCCCCTGCCCTACTGGATCGGCGCGCTCGCGATCAAGGCAATGCCCTTCTTCGATGCTGCCTTCGCCGCGCGCCTGCCCTACGCGCTGGTGCTGGTGCTCGTACTGGTGCTGACCTGGTACAGCAGCTTCCATCTCGCCTGCACCGAGGCGGCTCAACCGGTGGCCTTCGCGTTCGGCGGCGAGGCGCATTCGATCGACTACGCCCGCGCATTGGCCGATGGCGCGCTGCTGGCGCTGATCGCCTCGCTGGGCCTTCTGCGGCTCGGGCACGAAACGACGCCCGAGCTGCTGCAACTGCTCTCCATAACGCTCTACCTCTACGGGCTCGCCGCCGCGCCGTTCCGCGCCGCGAAGTCGCGCTGGGCGCTGATCGCCGCGCTGCCGATGCTGGCGGCCAGCGGTGCGCCCGCCGTTTCGCTGGCGCTGACGCTGCTAGGCGCCGTGCTGTGCCGCCGTTCCAGCTACGAAGAGGTACGCAAGGTCGCCTGGTGGCTGCTCGCCTCCGGCCTGCTGTCGGCTGCCAGCGCCTGGGCCTTCAAGGCCTGGGCCTGGCGCGTCAACGTCAGCGACGGCACTGCCCTGCCGGTCGAGATGCTGAGCCTGCTGGGCTGGTTCTGCTGGCCGGCCTGGCCGCTGGCTCTCTGGACGGTATGGCGTTGGCGCCAGCATTGGCAGCGCCGCCACATCCTCGTGCCTTCGGTCATCGTGCTGGTTCCGATCGCCACCAGCCTGCTGATGAACGCGCAGGACGCTGCCCTGCTGCTGACCTTGCCGCCAATGGCCGTGCTGGCGGCATTCGCGCTGCCGACGCTCAGGCGCGGCATCGCCGCCGCCGTCGACTGGTACTCGGTGTTCTTCTTCAGCGGCTGCGCGATCTTCGTCTGGCTCTACTACGTGTCGATGCAGCTCGGCTGGCCGGCGCAGCCGCTCGCCAACGTCAGGCGGCTCTATGTCGGCTTCGAGCCCAGCTTCAATCCCTTCGCGCTGGTGCTGGCCCTGGCGGCCACGGCGGCCTGGCTGGCCCTCGTGCGCTGGCGCACCGCGCGCAACAGGCATGCGTTCTGGAAGAGCCTGGCCATGGCGGCCGGCGGCGTGGCGCTGTGCTGGCTGCTGGCCATGACCTTGTGGCTGCCGATCGCGAACTATGTGCGCAGCAATGGCCCGCTCGTCGAGCGCCTACGCCCCTACCTGCCGCCACAAGGCGCGGCGGAGTGCGTGGCCGCACCGGGACAGGCCCTGTCCACGCTGGCGGCGCTGGAGTTCCAGGGACACTGGCGCATGCAGGCGAATGAGCCGCTGGCGCGAAGCACCTGCCGCTACGCGGTTCAGAGCGGCCTGACGACCGTGCCGGAAGGCTGGGAGCAGATCGCTACCGTACGTCGGCCATCGGATCGCGTGCAGAGCTGGGTCGTGCTGCGTCGGCGCTAAGCCATCGTTGCTGGATCAGTCTGCCGCGGCGGCAACGCCGACGGCGACGCTGCTCGCGGCCTCGGCACCGATGGCGTTGTCGCTGGCTTGGCGGATCCGCGAGGCCGGCAGGATCAGCTTGAATTTCGAACCCTTGCCCGGCTCGCTTTCCACCTGCAGCTGCCCGCCGTGGCGCTGCAGCACGTGCTTGACGATGGACAGGCCGAGGCCCGTGCCGCCGGTCTCGCGCGAACGGCTGCCGTCCACGCGGTAGAAGCGCTCGGTCAAGCGCGGAATGTGTTCCCGCGCGATGCCCACGCCGGTGTCGCACACGCTCAGCTCGCCCACGCCGTCCGGCAGTTGGCGCCAGGCCACGTCGATCTCGCCGCCCGCCGGCGTGTAGCGCACGGCGTTGGTCACCAGGTTCGCGACCGCGCTGAGCAGCTCCGGCTCCGCACCGGCCAGTTCGCTGCGGGTCGTGGACTGCACCCGGATCGCATGCTTGCCGCCGGATAGCGCATTGGCGTCCGACGCCACGCGCTTGAGCAGCGCATCCAGCGATACCCAATGGTCGGCCGGCGGGCGGCGGCTGCCTTCGAGCTGCGCTAGCGTCAAGAGATCGCTGACCAGCGTCTGCATGCGCTGCGTCTGCTGGCCCATCAACTGCAGCACACGGCGTCGCTCGGCCTCGGACAGCGGCAGCGAACTCATCGTCTCGATGAATCCGGACAGCACCGTCAGCGGCGTGCGGATTTCGTGCGAGACATTGGCGACGAAATCGCGCCGCATCCCATCGGCTCGCTCGCGTTCGGTAATGTCCTGCGACAGCACCAGCTTCATGCCGTCGCCATAGCCCCTGACGACGACGGACAGCGTGCCCGCGCCGCGCACGTTCGGCAGCACCAGCGGCTCGGCGAACTGCCCCGCCTGCAGGTAACCGACGAAGCCCGGCGAGCGGACTAGGTTGGTGATGCGCTGGCGCAGATCGCGCCGCGCATCCAGCGCGAAGTGCTCGGCCCCCACCTGGTTGCACCAATGGATGTGGTCCTGCTCGTCCAACATCAGCACGCCGTTCGGCGAGGCTTCGATGGCCGAGAGAAACTGGGCGAGCTGAAGGCGCTCGCGCGTGATCGTCCGGTCGCGTTCGCGAACGGCCTTCTCGATCCGGTAGCCGAGCTCGCCGAACAGGCCCGTGTCGCGTGGCGCAGGGCCGTCCTGCCCGCCGCTCAGCCATTGCAGCAGCTGATGGCCGCGCAGGCCATCGACGATGGCAACCAGGGCCACGCCGCTCGTCGCCGCGACCAGCAGCGACAGATAGTGCAGCCCGAACATGGTCTCGGCCCACAGGCCCACGCCCACCGCCAGCACCACCGCCAACACGGCATAGACGATGCGCGGCGGAAGCCAGCTCAGCGATTCCTTCATCGGCGACGTCGAAAGAAGAAAAAGATTCGCCGCTTCAGGCCGAGATCGCGCTGAGCTGCTGCGTCAGCCGATAGCCGGCACCGCGTACCGTCTCGATCATGCGGGCGCACTGCACCTTGTCCAGCGCTTCGCGCAGGCGCTTGACGTGCACGTCGACCGTGCGCTCCTCGATGAAGACGTGATCGCCCCAGACGCGGTCCAGCAGCTGCGAACGCGCATGCACGCGCTCCGGATGCGTCATCAAGAAATGCAGCAGGCGGAACTCGGTCGGGCCCAGCTTCAGCTCGACGCCGTCGCGGCTGACGCGGTGCGTCGTCGGGTTCAGCGTCAGCGCGCCGACCTCGACGACGGCATCCAGCGCATCGGGCGCCTTGCGGCGCAGCACCGCGCGGATGCGCGCCAGCAGCTCGTTGGTCGAGAAGGGCTTGGTCAGGTAGTCGTCGGCGCCGGCGTCGAGGCCCGACACCTTGTCGGTCTCTTCCGCGCGGGCCGTCAGCATGATGATCGGCAGTTCCTTGGTGCGCGAGGCGCTGCGCCACTGGCGCGCCAGCGCCAGGCCCGACTGGCCGGGCAGCATCCAGTCCAGCAGCACCAGGTCGGGCAGGACGCGGTCGACCTCGTCCTGCGCGGCGACGGCGGTGGCGGCCATCGCCACCTCGAAGCCGGCGTGGCGCAGGTTGATGGAGATCAGCTCGGCAATCGCGGCTTCGTCTTCGACGACGAGGATTCGGGACATACCCATTCAGCGCACCATCGTTTCTGCCGCTTCCGGCGTGTTGTGGCGGACGTCCGTGCCCTTGACCACGTAGATGATCACTTCGGCCAGGTTCTTCGCGTGGTCGCCGACGCGCTCGATCGCCTTGGCGACGAACACGAGGTCGATGGCGGCGGAGATCGTGCGCGGGTCTTCCATCATGTAGGTGATCAGCTTGCGCATCAGGCCGTCGAACTCCTTGTCGATCTCGTCGTCCTGCTTCAAGACTTCGAGCGCGCGGTCCACGTCCAGGCGGGCGAAGGCGTCGAGCGCCTTGCGCAGCTGGGCGGTCGCGAGCTGGGCCTCGAAGGTCAGGTCGGAGATCGGCAGGCGGCTGGAGACGCCTGCGTCGATCAGGCGTTGCACCGTGCGGGCGATGCGGGCGGCCTCATCGCCGACGCGCTCCAGATTGGCGATGGTCTTCGAGACGGCGATCAGCAGGCGCAGGTCGCGCGCGGTCGGCTGGCGACGCGCGATGATGCTGTGCAGCTCGCGGTCGATCTCGACCTCCATGCCGTTGACCCTCTCCTCGGTCTTCAGCACGAAGCCGGCGGCCTCGGTGCTGAAGGTCGTGAGCGCTTGCACGGCCTGGGCCACCTGGGCCTCGACGATGCCGCCCATTTCCAGCACGCGGGTGGAGATGCCGCTCAGTTCGGCATCGAATTGAGTGGACAGATGCTTGTCGGTCATCGTTGTGCTTCCCTGCTCAGCCGAAGCGGCCGGTGATGTAGTCTTCCGTGTCCTTGCGCTTGGGCTTCATGAACAGCTCGGCCGTCGGGCCGAACTCGATCAGGTCACCCAGGTACATGTACGCGGTGTAGTCCGAGCAGCGCGCGGCCTGCTGCATGTTGTGCGTCACGATGGCGACCGTGTAGTCGCTCTTCAGCTCGTGGATCAGCTCCTCGATCTTGCCGGTGGAGATCGGGTCCAGCGCCGAGCACGGCTCGTCGAGCAGCAGCACCTCGGGCTTGATCGCGATGCCGCGTGCAATGCACAGACGCTGCTGCTGGCCGCCGGAGAGGCCCGAGCCGCTCTGGTTGAGCTTGTCCTTGACCTCGGTCCAGAGCGCTGCCTTCTTCAAGGCCCACTCGACGCGCTCGTCCATCTCCACGCGCGGCAAGGTTTCGAACAGGCGAACGCCGAAGGCGATGTTGTCATAGATCGACATCGGGAACGGTGTCGGCTTCTGGAACACCATGCCGACCTTGGCGCGGATCAGCGAGACGTCTTCGCGGCTGGTCAGGATGTCCGAGCCGTCGAGGAGGATCTGGCCTTCCGCGCGCTGCTCGGGGTAGAGCTCGAACATGCGGTTCAGCGTCCGCAGCAGGGTCGACTTGCCGCAGCCCGAAGGGCCGATGAAAGCGGTGACCTTGTTGTGCGGAATGTCGAGGTTGATGTTCTTCAGCGCGTGGAAGCTGCCGTAGTAGAAGTTCAGGTTGCGCACCGACAGCTTGGCGCGCTCGGTGACAGGCATTTCGACTTTTGCGTCCATGATCGTTGCTTCAGTGTTTGTTCTTGAACAGCGAGCGGGCGACGATGTTCAACGCCAGCACACCCATCGTGATGATGAAGACACCTGCCCAGGCCAGCTTCTGCCAGTTCTCGTACGGGCTCATGGCGAACTTGAAGATGGTCACCGGCAGGTTGGCCATCGGCTGGCCGAGATCGGCGTTCCAGAACTGGTTGGACAGCGCGGTGTACAGCAGCGGCGCGGTCTCGCCAGCGATCCGTGCGATGGCCAGCAGCACGCCGGTCATCACGCCAGCGCGGGCCGACTTCAAGGTTACCGACAGGATCACCCGCCACTTCGGCGTGCCCAACGCGTAGGCGGCCTCGCGCAGTGCGTTCGGGATCAGCGTCAGCATGTTCTCGGTCGTGCGGATCACGACCGGGATCACGATCAGCGCCAGCGCCAGCACGCCGGCGAAGCCCGAGTAGCCCTTCATCGGCAGCACGACCAACGCATAGATGAAGAGACCGATGACGATCGACGGTGCCGACAGCAGGATGTCGTTGATGAAGCGCACCGTGCCGCCGAGCCAGTTCTTCTGGCCGTACTCGGCGAGATACACGCCGGCCAGCACGCCGATCGGCGTGCCGACAAGGGTGGCCAGCGCCACCATCAGCGCCGAGCCGAAGATCGCGTTGGCAAGACCACCGCTTTCCGACATCGGCGGCGGCGTCATCTCGGTGAAGATCGCCAGGCTGAGGCCGCCAATGCCGAGACGCACGGTCTCGTAGAGGATCCAGACCAGCCAGAACACGCCGAAGGCCATGGCGCCGAGCGACAGCGTCAGCGCCACGGCATTGACCCGCCGGCGCTTGGCCTGCATCTTCACGCGGTTTGCAGCAGCGGCGCTCACGAGCGGCCTCCTTCGTTCTTCTTCAGACGGTTCAGCAGCAGCTTCGAGAAGGCCAGCACCGCGAAGGTGATGACGAACAGGATCAGCGCCAGGTACAGCAGCGAGGCGCGATGCAGGCCATCGCCGGCTTCGGCGAATTCATTGGCCAGCACCGAGGTGATGCTGTTGCCCGCCTCGAACAGCGACAGGGAATTCAGCTGGCTGGCGTTGCCGATGACGAAGGTCACCGCCATCGTTTCGCCGAGCGCGCGACCCAGGCCCAGCATGATGCCGCCGATGACGCCGGTCTTCGTGTAGGGCAGGACGATCTTCGAAACCACTTCCCAGGTCGTCGAACCGAGACCGTAGGCAGATTCCTTCAGCATCGGCGGCGTCACCTCGAACACGTCGCGCATCACCGAGGCGATGAACGGGATGATCATGATCGCCAGGATGATGCCAGCCGGCAGGATGCCCAGGCCCACCGGCGGGCCGGAGAACAGGCTGCCGATCACCGGCACGCCACCCAGCAGCGACTGCAGCGGCTGCTGCACGTAGGTGGCCAGCAGCGGGCCGAACACCATCAGGCCCCACATGCCGTAGACGATCGAGGGCACCGCGGCCAGCAACTCGACGGTGATGCCCAGCGGGCGCTTCAACCAGCCGGGCGAGAGTTCGGTCAGGAACAGAGCGATGCCGAAGCTGACCGGCACGGCGATCAGCAGCGCGATGAAGGAGCTGGCCAGCGTGCCGTAGATCATCGCCAGGCCGCCGAAGTTCTCCTTGACCGGATCCCATTCGCTCGAGACCAGGAAGCCGAGCCCGAATTTCTGGATCGACGGCGCGGCACCGATCAGCAGCGAGACGATGATGCCGGCCATCAGCAGCAGCGTCAGCCAGGCGGCGCCCTGCGCGAGCACGGCGAACAAGGTGTCTGCCCACGGGGCGACCCGCTTGCGGGGCGGAGGCGGGCCGAGCGGCTGGACGCGCTCGGCGCGGTCCGGCATCTCAAGGGGATTGGCGGGAAGGATGGCAGCCAAGTTGACTCCGCGTGTTTGATTCGTGATCAAGCCCGGCGCGCCTTGCAACGTGCCGGGCTTTGATTGTCAGCCTAGGAAAGCACCGAGTGCGATTACTTGTAGGCGATGGCCTTGCCGGAGCCGTCCTTCAGGTTGTCGGCCCACTGCTTGTGGATCAGATCCTTCAGCGTGGCCGGCAGCGGCACGTAATCGAGGTCGTCGGCCATCTTGTCGCCGGTGGCGTAGGCCCAGTCGAAGAACTTTAGCGTGCTGGCTGCCGCGGCCGGCTTTTCCTGATTCTTGTGCATCAGGATGAAGGTGGCGCCGGTGATGGGCCAGCTGTCCTTGCCGGCCTGTTCCGTCAACACCTGGTAGAAGCTCTTGTTCCACTGCGCACCCGCGGCGGCGGCCTTGAAGGCGTCGTCGCTCGGAGCGACGAAGTTGCCGGCCTGGTTCTTCATCAGCACGAAGGCCATCTTGTTCTGCTTGGCGTAGGCGTACTCGACGTAGCCGATCGAGTTCTTCAGGCGGCCGACATAGGCCGACACGCCTTCGTTGCCCTTGCCGCCGACGCCGGCCGGCCAGTTCACCGCCGTGCCCTCGCCCACCTTGCTCTTCCAGTCGCCATTGGTCTTGGACAGGTAGTTCGTGAACAGGAAGCTCGTGCCCGAGCCGTCCGAGCGGTGGACCACCGTGATCATCGCGTCCGGCAGCTTCACGCCCGGGTTCAGCGCCTTGATCGCGGCATCGTTCCAGTTGGTGATCTTGCCGATGAAGATGTCACCGAGGACCTTGCCATCCAGCTTGACCTGGCCGGCGGCGACGCCAGCGATGTTGACGATGGGCACGACACCGCCGATCACCGTCGGGAACTGGATCAGGCCGTCCTTGGCCAGCTCTTCGTCCGTCAGCGGAGCGTCGGAGGCGCCGAAGTCGACCGTCTTGGCCTTGATCTGCTTGATGCCGGCGCCGGAACCAACCGATTGGTAGTTGATGCGGGCGCCGGTGGCCTTCTGGAAGGCATCCGCCCACTTGGCGTACACGGGAGCGGGGAAGGAAGCGCCCGCGCCGGTCACGTCCTGGGCCTGCGCCATCGGCAGCAGGGCCAGGCTCGTGGCGATGGATGCAGCGAGGCGAAGCGTGGTGAATTTCATCGGTAGCCTGTCTTTGGGTTGGTTGATGGTCAACTGACGCCATCGTAGAAACCCAATATGACAAGGCCGTGACTCCCGTCGCTAGCCCGTCGGGAACTGTCACAAACTTTGTGACAGTTCCGAAATGCCTAGCTTTTAACGGCCTCGGCCAGGCGCTGCGCGCATTGCTGCGCCAGGGCGGCGTCGCTGGCCTCGACCATCACGCGCAGCAGCGGTTCGGTGCCGGACGGGCGGATCAGCACCCGGCCGCGCTGACCGAGCTCGGCCGTGACCTCGGCCTGCTCCTGCGCCAGGCGCGCATTGCTCTTCCAGTCCTGGCCGGCCTGCAGGCGCACATTGATCAGCGTCTGCGGGAACAGCGTCACATCGGCCAGCTGGTCAGCCAGCCTGCGGCCGGTGCGGCTGATCGCCTGTAGGATCAGCAGCGCGCTGACGATGCCGTCGCCGGTCGTGTGCTTGTCCAGCGCCAGCAGGTGGCCGGAACCCTCCCCGCCGAGCTGCCAGCCGCGGGCGGCCAGCTCTTCCAGCACGTAGCGGTCGCCGACCTTGGCGCGGACGAATTCCACGTCGCGCGATTTCAGCGCCAGCTCGACGGCCATATTGGTCATCAAGGTGCCGACGGCGCCCGGCACGCGCTGACCCTGGGCCAGGCGGTCGGCCACCATCACGTAGAGCAGTTCGTCGCCGTTGTAGAGGCGACCGTCGGCGTCGACCAGTTGCAGCCGGTCGGCATCGCCGTCCAGCGCAACCCCGTAGTGGGCGCCATGCTCCTTGACCGCGGCGACCAGCGCCGCCGGCGAAGTGGCACCGAAGCCGGCATTGATGTTGAAGCCGTCCGGCTTGCAGCCAATCGAGATCACCTCGGCACCGAGCTCGTGGAAGACCTCGGGCGCAACGTTGTAGGCGGCGCCATTGGCGGCATCGACAACGATCTTCAGGCCTTTCAAGGTCAGGTCGGGCCCGAAGCTGTTCTTGCAGAACTCGATGTAGCGGCCACGGGCCTCCGGGATGCGCTTGGCGCGGCCGAGGCTCGCGGAGTCGACCCATGCCGGAGCCTCCTCGAGCGACTGCTCGACGGCCATCTCCCAAGCGTCCGGCAGCTTCTCGCCCTTGGCCGAGAAGAACTTGATGCCATTGTCAGCGAAGGGATTGTGCGAGGCGCTGATGACGACGCCCAGGTCCTGGCGCAGCGCACGGGTCAGGTAGGCGACGCCCGGCGTGGGCAACGGGCCGGTCAGCAGCACATCGACACCGGCGGAGGCAAAGCCGGCCTCGAGCGCCGATTCGATCATGTAGCCCGAGATCCGCGTGTCCTTGCCGATCAGCACGCTGGGCCGGCTACCGTCGCCACTCTGCTTGCGCAGCACGCGGCCGACCGCGTGGCCCAGGCGCAGCATGAAGTCCGGCGTGATCGGTGCTTGGCCGACGGTGCCACGGATACCGTCGGTTCCAAAATACGTACGGCTCATTGCGAGCTTCCTCCTGAATATTTGCCGCCGGTATTGTCCGTCAGTCCGACGGGCGCCCCTGCCGCCATCCAAAGTTTCAGCGCGTCAACTGTCGGCGCCACATCGTGGACGCGAACGATGCGCGCGCCTTGCGCAATGGCCGCCAGCGCGGCGGCCAGGCTGCCGGCCAGGCGCTGATCCACCGGGCGGCCGGTCACGTCGCCGACCATGCGCTTGCGCGAGAGCCCGATCAACAGCGGATAGCCCAGGCCCAGCAGCTCCGACTGGCGCGACAGCAAGGCCAGGTTCTGCTCGGTCGTCTTGGCAAAACCGTAGCCGGGGTCCAGCGCGATGCGATCGGCGGCGATGCCTGCTTCACGCAGAAGCGCGGCACGGCCGGTCAGGTAGGCCGCCACATCGCCGACGACATCGTCGTACTGGGTCAGGCTCTGCATCGTCGCCGAGTCGCCGCGCATGTGCATCAGGCAGACGCCGGCGCTTGGGCTCGCCTGCAAGACCTGCAGCGCGCCATTGCGCTCCAGCGCGTGGATGTCGTTGATGATGTCGGCGCCGGCGTCCAGCGCGCGCCGCATCACCTCGGGCTTGAAACTGTCGATCGACAGCGGCACGCCCAGCTTCGCCGCTTCGGCCAGGACCGGCGCGATGCGCTCCCACTCCTCCTCGATGCCGAGCGCCGTCGCGCCGGGTCGGCTCGATTCGCCGCCGATGTCGAGGATGTCGGCGCCCTCCTCGACCAGCCGGTGGCAGTGCGCGATCGCCGCTTCGACCGTGCCGTGGCGGCCGCCGTCCGAGAAGGAATCCGGCGTCGCGTTGACGATGCCCATCACCAGCGGGCGGGGACCCAGGTCGAGCCGGAAGCGGGAAGTCTGCCAATGCATGGACGGAGCCCGGAAGTAAAACGGGCTCGACGTTTGCGGTCGAGCCCGGTGTGAGAAGAATGCGAGAGATCAGGCGGCGGCAGGAGCACCGTCGGTGCTGACCGGCGGCGAGCCGGTCGGGCCGCCGCTGCTAGGCACCGAGGGCTCGCCCGGCCCGCGCGGCGGGCGGCCGGCAACGATGTCGAGAATCTGATCGCGGTCGATCGTCTCCCACTTCATCAGCGCGTCGGTCATCGCCTCGACCTTGTCGCGATTGGTCTCGAGGATGTTCTTCGCCACTGCGTACTGCTCGTCGAGGATGCGGCGCATTTCGCCGTCGACCTTCTGCTGCGTCGACTCGCTGATATTGGCCGTCTTGGTCATCGAACGACCGAGGAAGACCTCGCCCTCGTTCTCGGCGTAGACCATCGGGCCCAGCACCTCGCTCATGCCGTAGCGCGTGACCATGTCGCGAGCGATGCGGGTGGCACGCTCGTAGTCGTTGGACGCGCCGGTCGAGATCTCGCCGACGAACACATCCTCCGCAATGCGGCCGCCGAACAGGATGCTGATCTCATTGAGCATCTGCTTGTAGTACTTGCTGTACTGGTCGCGCTCCGGGAGCTGCCAGGTGACGCCCAGCGCGCGGCCGCGCGGCATGATCGTGACCTTGTGGACCGGGTCGGTGCCCGGCAGCAATTCGGCGACGATGGCGTGGCCCGACTCGTGATAAGCCGTGGCGCGCTTGTCGTCTTCGGTCATCACCATGCTCTTGCGCTCGGGGCCCATGTAGAGCTTGTCCTTGGCGCGCTCGAAGTCGATCATCTCGACCACCCGGCCGTTGCGGCGCGCAGCAAACAGCGCCGCCTCGTTGACCAGGTTGGCCAGATCAGCACCGCTCATGCCAGGCGTACCGCGCGCCAGCACGCTGGCGTTGACGTCCTGGCCCATCGGCACCTTGCGCATGTGCACGTTGAGGATCTGCTCGCGGCCGCGGATGTCCGGCAGCGTCACGTAGACCTGGCGGTCGAAACGGCCGGGGCGCAGCAGTGCGGGGTCGAGGATGTCGGGGCGGTTGGTCGCGGCGATCACGATGACGCCCAGATTGGTCTCGAAGCCGTCCATCTCCACGAGCATCTGGTTCAGCGTCTGCTCGCGCTCGTCATTGCCGCCGCCGAGGCCTGCGCCACGATGGCGACCGACCGCGTCGATTTCGTCGATGAAGATGATGCAGGGTGCGCTCTTCTTGGCCTGCTCGAACATGTCACGCACACGGGCCGCGCCGACACCGACGAACATTTCTACGAAGTCGGAACCCGAGATCGTGAAGAAAGGCACCTTGGCTTCGCCGGCGATCGACTTGGCCAACAGCGTCTTGCCGGTACCCGGAGGGCCGACCATCAGCACGCCGCGCGGGATGCGGCCGCCGAGCTTCTGGAACTTCTGCGGATCCTTCAGGAAGTCGACCAGCTCCTTGACTTCCTCCTTGGCCTCGTCGCAGCCGGCGACGTCGGCGAAGGTGATGTTGTTGCTGGCTTCGTCCAGCATGCGGGCCTTGCTCTTGCCGAAGCTGAACGCCCCGCCCTTGCCGCCGCCCTGCATCTGACGCATGAAATAAACCCAGACGCCGATCAGCAGCAGCATCGGACCCCAGGAGATCAGCATCGACAGCAGGAAGGACTGTTCCTCGCGCTGCTTGACGTCGAACTTGACGTTGTTGTTGAGCAGGTCGCCATACAGGCCGCGATCCCAGAACGGAGCGGTACTGCGGACCTTGGTGTCATCGCTGCGGACAGCGGAAATTTCGGTGCCGCCCGTGCCTTCCTGCAGCGTGACCTGCTTGATGCGCTTGCCGCGAACCTCTTCGAGGAAGTCCGAATAGCCCAGGGTGTTGCCACCGACCGCACCCCGATCTCCAAATTGCTTGAAGACGGTGAACAGCACCAGCGCAATCACTACCCAGACGGCTACCTTCGAGAACCACTGATTGTTCACCGCGACTCCTTGTTCATCTCTATTGGGCCGCGTGATGCCGCGGACCCTTGCATTGCGAGGGGCAATGCACGGCACATGGGGTTGATTCTATTGCAGTCAAGGGCCTGTCCTGTTTGGACTAAGCCTTAGCGAATGCCAGAGATTACCGGTCGGGCAAGCCAGGCTTCAGGCCCATACCGATAAGAAATGTTTCAGAAGAGCGGTCCCGCGAAGCCTTGGGCTTCAGCGCCTTGACCTTGCGGAACTGCACCCTGAAGGCCTCGACCAGCTGCGAATAGCCGCTGCCGTGAAAGACCTTCGCCACCAGCGCGCCATCCGGCTTCAGGTGCTGCCGGCCGAAGTCAAGCGCCAACTCCACCAGACCGGAAATGCGGGCGGCATCGACGTTCTCAATGCCGCTGAGATTGGGCGCCATGTCCGACACGACCAGATCCACCGGCCGACCCGCAAGCGCCGCCTCGAGTTCCCGCAAGACTGCTTCCTCCTGGAAATCGCCCTGGATGAACTGCACGCCTTCGATCGGCTCGACCTCCAGCAGGTCCAGCGCAATGATGGTGCCATTCAGTTCGCCGACGCTCGCGCCGGCCGGGGCAAAGCGCCGGCGCAGGTACTGGCTCCAGGCGCCCGGCGCGGCGCCAAGATCCACGACGATCTGACCCGGACGGATCAGCTTCAACTCCTCGTCGATCTCCTTCAGCTTGTAGGCCGCGCGGGCCCGATAGCCTTCCTTCTGCGCCAGCTTCACATAGGGATCGTTGATGTGATCGTGGAGCCAAGCCTTGTTGACTTTCTTGCTTTTGGTCTGAACTTTCATGCTGCACCGATAATAGGCCCTATGCCTGCAATTCAACTGACTCCTGCCCAGCGCAAGGACAAGCGCGCCGACGCCCATCACCTCAACCCGGTGGTGATGATCGGCGGCGACGGACTCACTCCTGCCGTGACCAAGGAGATCGACGCCGCGCTCAACGCCCACGGCCTGATCAAGGTGCGCGTTTTCTCCGACGACCGGGCCGCCCGCGAAGGCATGCTGCTCATCCTGGCCGACCAGCTCGGCGCCGCGCCGATCCAGCACATCGGCAAGCTGCTGGTGCTGTGGCGCCCGATTCCCGAAAAGGAAGTAGGTGAGCGGGACGAAGACGCGAGGCCCGGCCCGCGCGTCGTCAAGATCGTCAAGTTCTCGAAGAGCGGCAACCACCGGCCGCAGGTCAAGAAGGTCAATGTGCTGGGCAACCAGCGCGTCGCCCAGGGCGGCGAGATCAAGCGCGCCAAGCGCAAGATGACCAGCGCGAAGAAGGCCGCGCAGTCGAACTGACGCCTTATTTGGTCGCGCGCCAGGCCAGGGCCAGCACCAGCAGGCCCTTCAGGCCGTAGAAACCCAACGAGATCGTATGCAGCGTCAGGAAGCTGACGCTGCCCTGCCCGGCCCGCGCCGCCTCCATCGCCGGCTGCAACGCGAAGTAGCCGGCCACCGTGCAGAACAGCGCACCGGCCGGCAACAGGAAGTCCGCCGTGAAGGCCGGACCACCCTCGTCGCGACGCAGCCGCCGCTCCAGCATCATCAACAGCAGCGCCGCGGCCAGGCTGATGTTCGCGTCGAGCGCGAACACGCGGGCGACGAACAGCCCCGCCTGGCCCCGCTCCAGCACCGCGAAGGCGCTGGGGGCGGCCACGAAGGCCACACAAAGCAAGAGGCCGCCCCAGAGAGCGGCCAGCACGGTACGCGCGCGTTTCAGCAGCATCGCCGTCAGATGTACTTGACCTCGACGATCTCGTAGCGCTTGACGCCGCCTGGGGCGATCACATCGGCCACATCGCCGGCTTCCTTGCCGATCAACGCGCGGGCAATCGGCGAGCTGATCGAGATCTTGCCCTGCTTCAAATCGGCCTCGTCGTCGCCGACGATCTGGTAGGTGACTTCCGCGCCGCTGGACTCTTCTTCCAGATCGACGGTGGACCCGAAGACGATGCGGCCGCCGGCATCGACGGCCGACGGATCGATCACCTGCGCAGCAGCCAGCTTGCCTTCCAGCTCCAGAATGCGGCCTTCGATGAAGCCCTGCTTGTCCTTGGCTGCTTCGTATTCGGCGTTCTCGGACAGATCGCCCTGGGCGCGCGCTTCGGCGATGGCCTGGATCACGGCGTGTCGCTCGACCGTCTTCAGTCGATGCAGCTCTTCCTTGAGCATTTCAGCGCCGCGCTTGGTCAGTGGGATCGTGGCCATATCAGTAAAAACCTTGAAAGAAAAGCAGTTCCGCCGCCGAGCCCCGGAAAACCGGGCCACGGCGGCGGAATGGGTTGGATCGAGTTTAGTTCAGTTCGGCATGCAGCTCTTGCAGGGATTGCACCAGCAATCCGTCGCGGTGCTTCATGCCTTCCACCGCCGCTTCGCAGCCGGCCATCGTCGTGTAGTAGGTGACGCGATTGGCCAGCGCCGACTGGCGGATGTGGCGGCTGTCGGCGATGGCCGTGCGAGTCTCGTCCACCGTCGTGAAGACCAATTGGATCTCGCCGCCCTTGAGCATGTCGACGATGTGCGGGCGGCCGTCCTTGACCTTGTTCACCGTCTTGACCGGCACGCCGGCTTCCGCGATGGCCGCGGCCGTGCCCTTGGTCGCGACGACGCCGAAGCCCAGCGCATGCAGATCCTTGGCGACGACGATCGCCCGGGCCTTGTCGCTGTTCTTCACCGTGATCAGCACATTGCCCTGGCGCGGCAGGCGCGAGCCGGCGCCGAGCTGGCTCTTCAGCATCGCTTCGCCGAAGGTCTTGGCCGCGCCCATCACTTCACCGGTCGAACGCATTTCCGGACTAAGGATCGGGTCCACGCCGGGGAACTTGTTGAAGGGGAAGACCGCTTCCTTGACGCTGAAGTACGGCGGAATCACCTCGGCAGGCACGCGGCCCAGGCGGTCCTTCTGGGTGGACAGCTTCTGGCCGGCCATGCAGCGCGCGGCGATCTTGGCCAGTTGCTGGCCGGTCGCCTTGGAGACGAAGGGCACCGTGCGCGAGGCGCGTGGGTTCACTTCCAGCACGTAGACGGTGGCCCCGTCCAGGCCGCCGGTGACATCGCCCTGGATGGCGAACTGCACGTTCATCAGGCCGACGACCTTCAGCGCCTTGGCCATGGCCGTGGTCTGGCGGCGCAGCTCGTCCTGGATTTCCTTGGACAGCGTGTAGGGCGGCAGCGAGCAGGCCGAGTCGCCCGAGTGGATGCCCGCGGCTTCCACGTGCTCCATGATGCCGCCGATCATCACGTCGGTGCCGTCGCTGATCGCGTCGGTGTCGACCTCGACGGCGTCCTGCAGGAAATGATCCAGCAGCACCGGCGACTTCTCGGACACGCGCACGGCCTCGCGCATGTAGCGCTCGAGATCCTTGTCGCCGTGGACGATCTCCATCGCCCGGCCGCCCAGCACATAGCTCGGGCGCACGACCAGCGGGTAGCCGATCTCGTTGGCCAGGGCCACGGCCTGGTCTTCGGTGCGTGCGGTGCGGTTCGGCGGCTGCTTCAGGCCCAGCTCGTGCAGCAGCTTCTGGAAGCGCTCGCGGTCCTCGGCGATGTCGATGGAATCGGGCGTCGTGCCGATGATGGGCACGCCGGCCTTCTCCAGATCGAGCGCCAGCTTCAGCGGCGTCTGGCCACCGTACTGGACGATCACGCCGACCGGCTTCTCCTTGTCGACGATCTCGAGCACATCTTCCAGCGTGACCGGCTCGAAGTAGAGGCGATCGCTGGTGTCGTAGTCGGTGGAGACCGTCTCGGGGTTGCAGTTGACCATGATGGTTTCATAGCCGTCCTCGCGCATGGCGAGCGCGGCATGCACGCAGCAATAGTCGAACTCGATGCCCTGGCCGATGCGGTTCGGGCCACCGCCCAAGACCATGATCTTCTTGTTGTTCGTCGGCTCGGCCTCGCACTCCTCGTCGTAGGTCGAGTAGAGGTAGGCCGTCTGCGTGGCGAACTCGGCCGCGCAGGTGTCCACGCGCTTGTAGACCGGGCGCACGTTCTTCGCAACGCGAAGCTTGCGCACCTCGAACTGGTTCGTGCCCAGCAGCTTGCCCAGGCGCTTGTCCGAGAAGCCCTTCTTCTTCAAGAGGCGCAACTCGTCGGTCGACAGCGAGGCCAGATCGCGGCCCGCCAGTGACTGCTCGATCTTCACGATCTGCTCGATCTGCGCGAGGAACCACGGGTCGATGGCCGTCTCTTCGAAGACCTCGTCCATGCTCATGCCGATGCGGAAGGCGTCGGCCACGAAAAGAATCCGCTCCGGGCCGGGCTCGCCGATCTCCTGGACGATCTCCTCGCGATCGGTCGAGCGCTCGGCGAGGCCGTCGATACCGGTCTCCAGGCCGCGCAGCGCCTTCTGGAACGATTCCTGGAAGTTGCGGCCCATGGCCATCACTTCGCCGACCGACTTCATCTGCGTCGTCAGGCGCGAATCGGCCATCGGGAACTTTTCGAAGGCGAAGCGCGGGATCTTGGTGACGACGTAGTCGATCGAGGGCTCGAACGAAGCCGGCGTGATGCCGCCGGTAATGTCATTGCGCAGCTCATCGAGGGTGTAACCCACGGCCAGCTTGGCGGCGATCTTGGCGATCGGGAAGCCGGTCGCCTTGGAGGCCAGCGCGGACGAGCGCGAGACGCGCGGGTTCATCTCGATCACGACCATGCGGCCGTCCTTCGGGTTGATCGAGAACTGCACGTTCGAGCCGCCGGTGTCCACGCCGATCTCGCGCAGGATCGCGATCGACGCGTTGCGCAGCAGCTGGTACTCCTTGTCTGTCAGCGTCTGGGCCGGGGCGACGGTGATGGAGTCGCCGGTGTGCACGCCCATCGGGTCGAGGTTCTCGATCGAGCAGACGATGATGCAGTTGTCGGCGCGATCGCGCACGACTTCCATCTCGTACTCTTTCCAGCCGATCAGCGATTCTTCGATCAGCAGCTCGTTCGTCGGCGAGAGGTCGAGGCCGCGCTTGCAGATCTCCTCGAACTCTTCCGGGTTGTAGGCGATGCCGCCACCGGTGCCGCCCAAGGTGAAGCTCGGGCGGATGACCATCGGGAAACCTGTATGTCCAGATCCAGCGCCGATCTCGTCCTTGATCTTCTTCTGGACGGCAAGCGCCTCTTCCATCGAATGCGCAATGCCGGAGCGCGCGGAGCCGAGACCGATCTTGGTCATCGCGTCCTTGAACTTCAGGCGGTCCTCGGCCTTCTCGATCGCATGCTCGTTCGCACCGATCATCTCGACCTTGTACTTGTCCAGCACGCCGTGCTTGTGCAGGTCCAGCGCGCAGTTCAGCGCCGTCTGGCCGCCCATCGTCGGTAGCACGGCGTCGGGCCGCTCCTTGGCTATGATCTTCTCGACCACCTGCCAGGTGATCGGCTCGATATAGGTGACATCGGCCGTGTCCGGGTCCGTCATGATCGTGGCCGGATTGCTGTTGACGAGGATGACGCGGTAGCCCTCCTCGCGCAGCGCCTTGCAGGCCTGGGCGCCGGAGTAGTCGAACTCGCAGGCCTGGCCGATGATGATCGGGCCGGCGCCGATGATCAGGATGCTCTTGATGTCAGTACGTTTTGCCATGGCGTCGTGTCCTTCTTATGCCTTCGCCATCAGGCCGATGAAGCGGTCGAACAGGTAGGAAATGTCGTGCGGGCCGGGGCTCGCTTCCGGGTGGCCCTGGAAGCAGAAGGCCGGCTTGTCGGTGCGGGCGAGGCCTTGCAGCGTGCCGTCGAACAGGCTCACGTGCGTCGGGCGCAGATTGGCGGGCAGCGAATCGGCATCGACCGCGAAGCCGTGGTTCTGGCTGGTGATCGAGACGCGGCCGTTGTCGAGGTCCTTCACCGGATGGTTCGCGCCGTGGTGGCCGAACTTCATCTTGAAGGTCTTCGCACCGGAGGCCAGCGCCATGATCTGGTGACCCAGGCAAATGCCGAAGACCGGGATCCCCGATTCGATCAGCTGCGCCGTGGCCTTGATCGCGTAGTCGCAGGGCTCCGGGTCGCCAGGGCCGTTGGACAGGAAGATGCCATCCGGCTCGAGATCGAAGACGGCCGATGCGGGCGTCTGCGCCGGCACCACGGTGATGCGGCAGCCGCGTTCGGCCAGCATGCGCAGGATGTTGCTCTTGACGCCAAAGTCGTAGGCGACGACATGGAACTTCGGGGCCGTCTGCTCGCCGTAGCCGCCGACGAGCTTCCACTCGGTCTGCGTCCACGACACGTTCTCGGTGCGGCTGACGACCTTGGCCAGATCCAGGCCCGCCATGCTCGGCGCGGCCTTGGCCTTGGCGACGGCATCGGCGACACGGGCCTCGGTGACGGCCTCGCCGGCCGGCAGCGCCAGGATGCAGCCGTTCTGCGCGCCGGTCGTGCGCAGCACGCGGGTCAGGCGGCGGGTGTCGATGTCGGCGATGGCGACAGTACCCTCGTCGCGCAGGTACTGCTGCAAGGTGCGCGTCTTGCGGAAATTGGAATCGAGGAGCGGCGCTTCCTTGATGATCAGGCCAGCGGCAAAGACCTTCGACGCCTCGACGTCCTCGTCATTGACGCCGTAGTTGCCGATGTGCGGATACGTGAGCGTCACGATCTGCCGGCAGTAGCTCGGGTCAGTGAGGATTTCTTGGTAGCCGGTCAGTGCGGTGTTGAACACCACCTCGCCGACCGTGTGACCGGCTGCGCCGATCGAGGTGCCTTGGAAGATCGTGCCGTCTGCCAGGGCAAGGATCGCTTTGGGAGTATTGAGCAGATCGGGCAGCACGGGGAGGAACTCCGGTTTGTGCGCACCCAGCTCTGCTCGGGCATCCGGCGCGTCAGGAAGACGGGGCCGAGTGTGATCCACGAGCCTGAATCCGGAGGAGGAAACGGGTCGAGTTTCGCTGGGGGCGGGTGGTTGGGGGTAAACCCATCAAGTATAGCCGACCAGGGTTACTACCGACCACACGACCCCACTGAAATAGACAGTTAGCTCAGCGCAGCGATACCTGCCTTGGCGATCTGCACGTCCTCGCTGGACTTGACGCCGGACACCCCCACGGCGCCGACCACGTGGCCATCGACGATCACCGGCACGCCGCCCTCCAGCAGCCCTTCCAGGCCGGGCACGCTCAGGAAGGAGACGCGGCCCTGGTTGATCATTTCCTCGTACAGCTTGGACTCGCGGCGGCCCACGGCGGCCGTGTTCGCCTTGGCCGGCGCGATCTGCGCGGAGATCGGTGCCGCGCCGTCGAGGCGCTGCAGCCACAGCAGGTGGCCGCCGTCGTCGACGATGGCGATGCTCACATTCCACTTGTTGGCATTGGCTTCGGCCTCGGCCGCGGCGGCAATGCGCTTCACGTCGTTAAGACTGAGGTAAGGCTTCTGGTTCATGGTATTGATATCCTTCATCGAAGCCTCACTTTAGCCGCAACAGGCGCGGCGATTGCTGGTGGCAAACGCAAAGCTGGATGATCCAGCCTGCTAGAGTGAAGGCTGTTTTCCGAGAGGAGTTTCTCCATGTACGACAAGCTGCAAAACCAATACGGCAAAGGCTCTTCAGCCAGCTACGCCGTCGAGCGCAACCGCGTGCTGCGCAACACCTATTGGCTGCTCGCGCTGTCGATGATCCCGACGGTGCTGGGCGCCTGGGTGGGCGTCTCCACCGGGCTGCTCGCCGCGATGGGCGCGGGCCCGAGCATGATCCTGTTCTTCGTCGGCGCCTTCGGCCTGATGTTCGTCGTCGAGCGCACGAAGAACAGCAGCACCGGCGTCTACGCCCTGCTGGCCTTCACGTTCTTCATGGGCCTGATGCTGTCGCAGTTGCTGACCTCGGTCCTGCGCTTCGGCAACGGCGCGCAGTTGATCATGATGGCCTTCGGCGGCACGGCCGCGATCTTCTTCGCGATGGCCTCGCTGGCCACCGTGATCAAACGCGACCTGTCCGGCATGGGCAAGTTCCTGTTCATCGGTGCGGTGATCCTGATGGTCGCCAGCATCGCCAGCTTCTTCTTCCAGTCGTCGGCGATGGTGCTGACGATCCTGGTGATGTCGATGGCGATCTTCTCGGCCTTCATGCTGTACGACCTGAAGCGCATCATCGACGGCGGCGAGACGAACTACATCAGCGCCACGCTGGCTCTCTACCTGGACCTGTACAACGTGTTCCAGAGCCTGCTGTCGCTGCTGGGCATCTTCGGCGGCGATCGCCGCTGATCGACCTACACCAGAAGCAAACGGGGCCCGCGGGCCCCGTTTTCATTTCATCGCTCGAAGACTGCGATGGACTCGACGTGCGAGGTATGCGGGAACATGTTCACCGCGCTCGCCTGCGTGCAGCGGTAGCCCGCCACGTTGACCAGCAGGCCGGCGTCGCGCGCGAGCGTGGCGGGGTTGCAGGACACGTAGACGATGCGCCGCGGTGGCGCCCAGCCGGGTGCCAGCGAGGGATCCTGCACCGCATCGGCCACCGCCTTGGCCAGTGCGAACGCGCCGTCGCGCGGTGGGTCCACCAGCCACTTCTCCGCGGAGCCGTCGAGCGCCAACTGAGCCGGCGTCATCTCGAACAGGTTGCGGGCGACGAAGCTCGTGTTGGCCGCCAGCCCGTTGCGCTGCGCGTTCTCGCGCGAGCGCTGCACCAGCACCTCGCTGCCTTCGATGCCCAGCACCTCGCGCGCCTTCGTCGCCAACGGCAGCGTGAAATTGCCGAGGCCGCAGAACCAGTCGATCACGCGCTCGTCCGGGCGCACATCCAGCAGGCGCAGTGCGCGGCCGACCAGCACGGTGTTGATGTGCGGATTGACCTGGGTGAAGTCGGTCGGCTTGAAGGGCATCACGACGCCGAACTCCGGCAGCGCATAGGCCAGCTCCGGGCCGCCCTCGTCGAGCAGGTGGACCGTGTCCGGCCCCTTGGGCTGCAACCACCACTGCACGCCGTGCGCCGACGCGAAGTCGCGCAGGCGCTGCTTGTCGCCGGCCGGCAGCGGGTTCAGGTGGCGCAGCACCAATGCAATGACCTGGTCGCCCATCGCCAGCTCGATCTGCGGCAGCCGGTCGCGCTCGCTCATGCCCATGATCAGTTCGCGCAAGGGCATCAGCAGATCGCTGACGCGCTGCGGCACGACCTTGCAGACCTCCATGTCGGCCACGTAACGGCTCTTGCGCTCGTGAAAACCGATCAGCACCTTGTCCTTCTTCGGCACGTAGCGCACCGAGAAGCGCGCACGGTAGCGATAGCCCCAGGCGGGGCCTTCGATCGGACGCAACAGGGTTTCGGCCTTGACCTTGCCAAGGTGCCAGAGGTTGTCCTCGACCACGCGCTGCTTGACGGCCACCTGCGCCCCAGGATGCAGGTGCTGCATCTTGCAGCCGCCGCAGGCGCCGGCGTGCAGGCCGAAATGCGGGCAGGCCGGGCGGCTGACGCGCTGCGAGCTCTCGCGGCGCAATGCGATGAGCTGGCCCTGCTCCCAGTTGTTCTTCTTGCGGCCGACGGTGATCTGGACCTCTTCGCCGGGCAACGCGCCCTCGATGAACACCACCTTGCCTTCGGAATTGCGGGCGATGCCCTGGGCCTCCAGGTCGATCGCGTCGACCTTCAGCCATTCGGAAACTTGAGTCATCCCCCGATTATCGTCGGGGCTAAAAGATCGAATCCCTGTCGATGCCGTGCCGCATCATGTTGCGCTTGAGCTTGGCCAGCGCCTCGATCTGGATCTGCCGGATCCGCTCACGCGTGAGCCCCAGGCGGATCGCGAGCACGTCCAGCGTCTCCGGTTCCCGGTCCGACAGGCCATAGCGCCCGGCCAGCACCTCGCGCTCGCGCTCGTTCAGGCCGGCGAGGCCGTGGTCCAGCAGCGTTTCGAGCTCATGGCTGAGCCTGAGGCCCAGCGGATCGACGGCCTGCTCGTCCGCCACCAGATCCATCATCGATTCGCCGCCCTCGGTGTTGCGGTCCACCGGCGAATCGAGCGAACTGGGCGTCTCGGCGTAGGCCAGCAGTTCCGCCACCTCGGCCAGCGGCCGGCCCAGCGCGGCGGCGATGTCCTCCGCGCGGACCTGGCCGTCGCCTCCGTTGCGGCTCTGCAGCGCCTCCAGCGCGCGCCGCGCCTTCAGCACCTGGTTCAGTTCGCGCACGATGTGGACCGGCAGCCGCACGAGCCTCGCCTGGTGCATCAATGCGCGCTCGATGCTCTGGCGGATCCACCAGCTTGCATAGGTCGAGAAGCGGAAGCCGCGTTCGGGCTCGAACTTGCCGATCGCATGCATCAGGCCGAGATTGCCTTCCTCGATCAGATCGCTCATCGGCAGGCCGCGGCCGAGGTAGTTCTTGGCGATGCTGACGACCAGGCGGAGGTTGTGCTCGATCATGGCCTGGCGCGCCTCGAAGCTGCCGGCACGGGCGCGCTGCGCCGTTTCGAATTCCTGCTGCGGACTCAGCAGCGGCGTACGGCGGATGTCGCGCAGATAGGCCTGCAGCGCGTTGCCGACCTCGATGTCCTCGACGACCGCGGCGCCATTGCGCGCGAGCAGCGCCTCTTCGCCGTCAGCCCCGTCGGCGGGCGATGCGTCGCCGTCCGCTTCCGCCGGCTCGGCGAGCGGCGGCGGCATCAGCGCCGCCAGGGGCATCCCAGCAGGACTGACCGGATGGACCGGATTGACCAGAGTCTTGGGCACAGCGTGTTTCATGGCTTGATGAAATGGCTGGGCCCATCGCGCGTCTACCGGGCAGGCAGCAGCTTCGACGGATCGATCGGCTTGCCTTGCTTGCGCACCTCGAAGTGCAGCATCACCTGGTCTGCGTCACTGGAACCCATTTCGGCGATCTTCTGGCCCTTGCGCACCGCCTGGTCTTCCTTCACCAGCAAGGTCTGGTTGTGCGCGTAGGCCGTGAGGTAGCTGTTGTTGTGCTTGATGATGACCATGTTGCCGTAGCCGCGCAAGCCAGAGCCCGCGTACATCACGCGACCATCTGCCGCCGCCAGCACCGGCTCGCCGGCCTTGCCGTTGAAGTCCAGGCCCTTGTTGCGCTGCTCGTCGAAGCCGGCACTGACAGCCGATCCGACCGGCCAGCCCCAGGCGGGTTCGTCGTCGCTGTCGCGCGCTGCAACGGCCGGCGGCGGCGATGCGGGCGTCATGGGGGCCGATGCGGCCGCCGCGGCCGAGGCCGCGGCGGCCACAGGCTTCCCATCCAGCGGCCGCGTCTCGACCTTGCCGGTCGTGACGGGTCGCGTGGCGACGGCCGAGGGGTCGATGCCCGGCGCCACGACGCGCAGCACCTGGCCGACCTCGATCACATTCGGTTTGTCCAGGCCGTTCCACTTGACGAGATCACGCCAGTTCTGGCCGTTGTCCAGCGCGATGCGGATCAGCGTGTCGCCGGGCTTGACCGTGTAGTAGCCGGGCTTGCCGGCGTTCTCGGCGCCCGGCAGCGGCTTGGCATCGGTCGGTGCGCTGGCCGCCTGCGTCGGCGCCGAGGCGCTGGGCGCGACGGGCTTGGCACCACTGATCGGGCGATCCTCGACCGGCGCGGCGCGGCGCGGCGTGACGGAACAGGCACTCAGGCCCGCGATCAGGGCGACCGTCAGCAAGACCTGGAGGGGGCGGAAGGATCGGGTGTTCTGTGGGTGCATGCGTCGCTGTGACTACTGATGTCTGATGGCCGTCACCGCATCACGGTGCGTCATCGATGTTGGACTGGAGCGATCGAACGATTGTGAGGCCAAGCCTCACATGACGCCCGATTTTAGAGGGACGAAAAGCACGGCCTCGTGTTCGCTCCGAACAAATCGGCTGGCGCCCGCGTCGACTTGGTGGTCGACCACGACCAGCAGTTGCCCGCGGCCACCGGGTGCGACCATCGGCGCCACGAGCCGTCCGCCCGGCGCGAGTTGCGCGAGCCAGGCCGGGGGAATGTCGTCGCCGCCGGCGGCCGCGATGATGCTGTCGAACGGTGCCGCGGGCGGATGGCCGAGACGGCCATCGCCGTAAACCAGGCGAACGGACGCCGCCCGGACGGCACCGAGGTTCAGCCTCGCCTTGTCGTGCAAGGGCTTCAACCGCTCGATCGACACCACCTGCCGCGCCAGCAGTGCCAGCACGGCGGCTTGGTAGCCACAGCCGGTGCCGATCTCGAGCACCTTGCCCAGTTGGCCGGTCCGCCGCGCCGTGGCGCCGCCGAACAGCATCGCGATCATGCGGCCGACGACCGAGGGCTTGGAGATCGTCTGGCCGTGGCCGATCGGCAGGCTGGTGTCCTCGTAGGCCTGGATCGCCAGCGCGCTGTCGACAAACTCGTGCCGCGGCACCGTCGACAGGGCCTGCAGCACGCGCTCGTCGTTCAGGCCCTCCTGCTGCAGCCGCTGCACCATGCGCCGGCGCACGCTGTCGGAATCCATACCCAGCCCGCGGGGCGACTGCTGACGCGCCGCGTCGGCCGCCGCCTCGCGCAGGTGGCGCTGCGGCATCAGCACTTCGCGGACCTTGGGCGCCGGACCGGTGCCAGTACCGGCGCCGAGCTTGTCCAGCGGCAGCGGGAACCGTCGAGGCTTGGCCTTGGGGTCGCTCATCCATCCAGGCCCAGACCGAGCCGCGCGCCCCAGGCCGGCACGCCGGCGTGATCGGTCAGGTCGACCTGCAGCGGCGTGATCGAGATCATGCCGTTGGCGGTGGCGTGGAAATCGGTACCCTCGCCCGCCTCGCGCGCATCGCCGGCCGGGCCGATCCAGTAGATCGTCTCGCCGCGCGGGCTCTTCTGACGGATCACCGCCTCGCTGGCATGGCGGCGGCCGAGGCGCGTGACGCGGCGAGGCAGGCTCGCCGCATCCGAGCGATTCGGGATGTTGACGTTTAGCAGGAAGGGATGACCCAGGCCGCCAGCGATCACCTGCTCGACGATCTGCCGCGCCGCGGCCGCCGCGGCCTCCAGCTCGACCCAGCCCTTCTCTGCCTGCGAGAAGGCGATCGACGGGATGCCGAACAGATAGCCTTCGGTGGCCGCCGCGACGGTGCCGGAATACAGCGTGTCGTCACCCATGTTGGCGCCGTTGTTGATGCCGGACAGCACCAGGTCGGGCTTGTAATCCAGCAGGCCGGTCAGCGCCACGTGGACCGAGTCCGACGGCGTGCCGTTGACATAGCGGAATCCATTGGCGGCGGTGTACACCGACAGCGGCCGGCTCAAGGTCAGCGAATTCGAGGTGCCGCTGGCGTTCTGCTCCGGTGCGATCACGTCGATCTCGCCCAGGCCCTCACACGCCTTGACCAGGGCATGCAGCCCCGGGGCAAGGTACCCATCGTCGTTGGCAATCAGGATTCGCATCCGGCCATTGTAGGCACCGCGTCACCCGTGCGACCCTTCACGAAATCGCCCGTGCCTATGATCCCGGCGACCCATTCAAGGAGACAAAACGATGAACGCCTGGCTTTGCGAGAACCCGATCGGCGTCGAGGCGCTGCAATGGAAGGAATTGCCGATGCCCGAGCCCGCCGCCGGACAGGTGCGCATCGCGATCAGGGCCGCGAGCCTGAACTTCCCCGACCTGCTGATCATCCAGAACAAGTACCAGATGAAGCCGCCGCTGCCCTTCGTGCCAGGCACGGAGTTCGCCGGTGTCGTCGACGCCGTCGGCGAGGGGGTCAAGAACCTGAAGGTTGGTGACGCGGTGGCGGCCTTCGCCGGCACCGGCGGCTTCGGCAGCCACGCCTGCATTCCCGCCGCCTTGGCGATGCCACTGCCGCCCGGCTTCAGCTTCGAAGATGCCTCGGCCTTCATCTGCACCTACGCCACCAGCCACCACGCGCTGCTGGACCGCGCGGCGCTGAAGGCCGGCGAAACGGTACTGATCCTCGGCGCGGCCGGTGGCGTCGGCACCGCCGCGATCCAGATCGCCAAGGCGGCCGGTGCGCGCGTGATCGCCGCCGCCTCGTCGGACGAGAAATGCCGCCGCTGCATCGAGATCGGCGCCGACGCATCCATCAACTACAGCCAGGGCAACTTCCGCGACGAGTTGAAGGCCCTGACCAACGGCAAGGGCCCGGATGTGGTCTACGACCCCGTCGGCGGCGACCTGGCCGAAGCGGCGTTCCGCTCGATCGCTTGGCGCGGCCGCTATCTGGTGATCGGCTTCGCCCAGGGCCAGATCCCGGCGCTGCCGCTGAACCTGGCGCTGCTGAAGGGCGCCTCGCTGGTCGGCGTGTTCTGGGGTGAGTTCGCGCGCCGCGAACCGAAAAACAACGCGCAGACGCTGGCCCAGTTGGCGCAGTGGTACGGCGAGGGCAAGATCAAGCCGGTGCTCGATGCGGTGCTGCCGATGGAACAGCTGCCCGAGGCCTTCGAACGGATGGCCAGCCGGCAGGTGGTCGGCAAGGTGGTACTCCGCAATCCCTAGTATTTAAGGGAGCGCGGCACACGGCTCGGGGGGGCCGAAAGCCAGGTCGGCAGCCGCCGGCAAGGCTTTGTGGGCTAGTATTGACTGACAAAGGAACGCAGATCATGGCAGTCAAAGTACTCATCATCGAAGACAACCCGGTCGCCCGCAGCTTCCTCTGCCGCGTCGTCCGCGAAAGCTTCAGCGACGCCATGGAGATCACGGAAGCCGGCGACCTGGAAACCGCCCGCCGGCACGTCGCCAAGCTCGCCGAAGAAGGACCGGACAGCATCTTCAAGCTGATGCTGGTCGACCTGGAACTGCCCGACGGCAGCGGCATGGAATTCCTCGGTGAGGTCGCCGGCACGCCGGCCACGAAGATCGTCACCACGCTGTACTCCGACGACGACCACCTGTTCCCTGCCCTGCAATGCGGCGCCGACGGCTACCTGCTGAAGGAAGACCGCTTCGAGGTGCTGGTCGAGGAACTGCAGCGCATCGTCCGCGGCCAGCCGCCGCTGTCCCCCGCCATCGCACGCCGGCTGCTGACACACTTCCGCCCCGGCTCGACCGGCGACAGTGGCCCGATGCCGCTGCAGTCCGGCTTCGGCGCGCTGCAGTCGAATGCGCAGTTCGCGCCCGGCCGCAGCGGCGTGGTGCTCGATCCGCCGCCCGAGTGGGAACGCCTGACGCCGCGCGAGAACGAAGTGCTGACCTACCTCAGCAAGGGCTTCACCATCAAGGAAATCGCCAACCTGATGGGCATCAAGTGGTTCACGGTGAACGATCACATCAAGTCGATCTACAAGAAGCTCAACGTGTCGAGCCGTGCCGAAGCCGCGGTGCTGGCGAGCAAGCAGGGCCTGGTCTGACGCCAGACCCGGCGAACCGGCCGATGAACATGAAAAAAGGGGCCTCGCGGCCCCTTGGTCTTTTGCGGCGTCGCCGCGCGGATCAACAACTTTCTTACTTGCCCGCCGCAGCGCGCTCTTTCTTGATCGCGGCCTCGTCGGCTTCGTCGAAGGTCTTGCGGCTGCACTCATTCTTCCAGGCGTCGACCTTGTCCAGGTGCGTCTCGGTGCGCTCGTCCATTTCCTTGAAATCGGCGTTCACCTTGTCGACCTTCGTGCCGAAGGCTTCGCGGCGCGCGCCGAGTGCCTTGATCGCATCGTTGACGCTGGTGACGGTCTTGTCGAAGGCGGCGACGCGGTCCTGGTATTCCTTGTTCTTCGCGTCCAGCTCTTCCTTCTTCAGCTTAGGCGCCTCGGCCTTCAGGTCCTCGTAGGACTTCTCGATCGACGCCTTCTCGGCCTTGGCGGAGGCGAGTGCGGCAGCATTGACCTCGTCCTGTTTCTGGATGTCGGCCTTCTCCTCCTGCAGCGCGGCGGCGTGGGTCTTGTAGTCGCTTTGCAGGACCTTGATCGCGTCGGCTTCCTTGGTGTTGGCGTCGCTGCGGTCCATGCAGTCGCGCAGCTGGTCGCGGTTCAGCTGCGGCTTGGCCTTGGGCTTCTCGACGACCGGATTGGCGACCTTGTTGTTCTTCGGGTCGACCTTGGCGTTCGGGTTGACGTTTTGCGCGACAGCCGGGAGCAGCACCGCGGCTGCAGCGAGGGAAATCAGGAGTCGTTTCATGGCGATGGATTGCTTGGAACGCACCGCGAGGGCGGCGCCGAGGGGCGAATGATGCCACGAGCAATTACGCCAAGTTCCTCCGGCAAAGCCCTACGGCATACCCGGCCCGATAATTGCCCGCTTTGCCCAGCCACTCCTACGCCATGGCCCTGAACGCCACCATCCACAAAGCCCTGCTGCAGATCGCCGACATGGACCGCAACGTCTACGGAGAACACAACCTGACGATCGCCCGCCATCCGTCGGAGACCGACGAGCGGATGATGATCCGCATCCTGGCGTTCGCGCTGAACGTGCCGGCCGACGATTTGAACGGCAAGCTGGAACTCTGCAAGGGCCTGTCGGACGTGGACGAGCCTGAGATCTGGGAGCGCGACCTGACCGGCGAGATCCTGCACTGGATCGACCTTGGCCAGCCCGACGAGCGCCGCCTGCAAAAGGCCCACGGCCGCGCCGGCCGGGTCAGCGTCTACGGCTTCGCGTCGAGCACGCCGGTCTGGTGGGCGGGCATCGAGAACAAGCTGACCCGCCAGCCGCGCCTGGCCGTGTGGCAGATCCCGGCCGCGCAGTCGCAAGCGCTGGCTGCGCTGGCCGAGCGCAGCATGCAGTTGCAGATCAATGTGCAGGACGGCGGCATCTACGTCACCACGGACAAGGCCTCCGTGGAGGTCCTGCCGATCGCGCTGAAGTCCGCTCAGGCATGAATACGACCTCGGTCATCGCCGCGCTGGCCGCCACGCTCGGCCTGTTGCTCCCCTCGTCGAAAGCCGCCTCGATGCCCGACAGCACCACCGACCCCTACCTCTGGCTCGAAGACGTGCAGGGCGAGCGCGCGCTCGACTGGGTTCGCCAGCACAACGCCACGAGCACCCGAGTGCTGCAGGGCGGCGCCGACTACCTGCCGCTGCGCCAGGACCTGCTGAAGGTGCTGAACGCGCGTGACCGCATTCCCGTCGTCTCGCGCCGCGGCCCCTGGTTCTACAACCTCTGGCAGGACGAGAACCACAAGCGCGGCCTGTGGCGCCGCGCGACCTTGGCCGAGTACCGCAAGCCCGAGCCCGCCTGGGAGACGGTGCTGGACCTCGACGCGCTCGGCACCGCCGAGCAGGAGAGCTGGGTCTTCCACGGCGCGAACTGCCTGGCGCCGGACTACCGGCGCTGCCTGGTTTCGCTGTCGCGCGGCGGCGCGGATGCCCACGTCGTCCGCGAGTTCGACGCCCAGACCAAGAGCTTCGTCGGAGAAAAGGACGGCAAGGCCTTCGTGCTGCCCGAGGCCAAGTCCGAGGTCGAGTGGCTGGACGCAGATCACATCTACGTCGGCACCGATTTCGGCCCCGGCTCGATGACCGACTCCGGCTATCCGCGCGTCATCAAGCTCTGGCAGCGCGGCACGCCACTGAGCGATGCGAAGACGGTGTTTGAGGGGAAAGCCGCGGATGTCTCGGTGAGCGTCCAGGTCGACCGCACGCCGGGCGCCGAGCGCACGATCTTCACCCGCGCGCTGGACTTCTACAACACCGAGCGTTTCCTGCTCGGCGCCGACGGCACGACGCTGCAGCGCCTTGACCTGCCGAGCGACATGCATGCGCAGTTCTGGGGCCAGCGGCTGCTGCTGCACCCGCGCAGCGACTGGACTGTTGGCAAGAAGCGCTACCCGTCCGGCTCCCTGCTGCTGGCCGATGCCGCCGCCTACCTGCGCGGCGAGCGCAAGTTCACCGTGCTCTTCACGCCAACGAAGACCCGCTCGCTGGACGACTACGCGCTGACCCGCGATCAGTTGATCCTGAACGTCAGCGACAACGTCGCCAGCCGGCTCGAACAATGGAGCTTCGCCAGCGTCAAGCCCGCGCACCGCAAGATCGCCGCGCCCTTCCCCGGCAAGCTGAGCCTGGCGAGTCTCTATGACAGCGAACTGGCGCAGGACGAACTGGCCGACCGCTACCTCGTCAACTACGCTGACTTCCTGACGCCCGACACGCTCTACCTCGCCCGCGCCGGCGCGGACGACACGCGCGAAAAGCTGAAGTCCCGCGAGCCGCAGTTCGACGCGACAGGCATGAAGGTCGAGCAGCGCTTCACCACCTCGAAGGACGGCACCAAGGTGCCCTACTTCGTGCTCTGGCCCGCCGGCGCCAAGGCCGACGGCACCAACCCGACCTTGCTCTACGGCTACGGCGGCTTCGAGATCTCGATGGCGCCGGCCTATTCCGGCGGTCGCGGCCTCGGGTGGCTGGGCCGCGGCGGTGTGCTCGTCATCGCCAACATCCGCGGCGGCGGCGAGTTCGGCCCGGCCTGGCACCAGGCCGCCGTCAAGGCCCACAAGCAGCGCAGCTACGACGACTTCATCGCCGTCGCCCAGGACCTGATCAAGCGCAAGATCAGCTCGCCCCGGCACCTCGGCATCATGGGCGGCAGCAATGGCGGCCTGCTGGTCGGCGCCACGCTCGTGCAGCGGCCGGACCTGTTCAACGCGGTGGTCTGCCAGGTGCCGCTGCTGGACATGCGGCGCTATCACAAGCTGCTGGCCGGCGCCTCCTGGATGGCCGAGTACGGCGATCCGGACCAGCCCGCCGAATGGGCCTGGATCTCCAAGTACAGCCCTTACCAGAACGCTAAGGCCGGGGTGAAATACCCGAAGGTGCTGTTCACCACCTCCACCCGTGACGACCGCGTCCATCCCGGCCACGCCCGCAAGATGGCCGCGCTGCTGGAATCGCAGGGTCACGACCTGCTGTACTACGAGAACATCGAAGGTGGCCATGGCGGCGCGGCCGACAACGAGCAGCGCGCGACGATGCAGGCCCTTGAATACAGCTTCCTCTGGCAGCAACTCGGACGCTGAGCATGACCCACAAAGACGACGACCTGATCATCAGCCACGACGAGCGGGCCGGTGCGTTCACCGCAGAGATCGATGGCCATGGCCTCGACGTCGAGTACCTGCGCCAGGGCGAGCGCCTGGTCTTCACGCACACCGGCACGCACCCTGCGCTGCGCGGACGCGGCCTGGCCGGTCGAATGGTCGAGCATGCGCTGCAATGGGCGGCGCCGCAGGGCTTGCAGGTCGTGCCTGCCTGCAGCTATGTGCAGGCGCACATGCAGCGACATCGCCGCTGGCAGCGGCTGCTGGAGCCGGCCGGCGTGCAGCAGGTGCTGAACTTCTGGTTCGGCGTGCTGGGTAGCGCGGACGACGGTCAGGTGCGCCGGCAATGGTTCGTCAAGAACGAGGCCTTCGACGCCGAGATCAGCGCCCGCTTCGGCCCGCTGATCGATGCCGCGCTGGCCGACGGCCTGCCCGATTGGTTGCCCCGACCGCTGGGCGCGCTGGCCGCGATCGTCGTACTGGACCAGTTCACCCGCAACACCTTCCGCGGCCAGGCGCGGGCCTTCGCGGGCGACGCGCAGGCGCTGCGGATCGCGCTGGCGCTGCTGGACGACGGCAGCGCCGCGAAGCTGAATCCGCTGGAGCGATGGTTCGCGCTGATGCCGCTGGAACACGCCGAGGATCTCGCGATGCAGCAGCGCTGCGTGCGCGAGTTCGAGGCCCTGGCCGCCATCGACCCGCGGATGGCCGACCCGCTGGACTACGCGCGCCGCCACCTCGCCGTGGTCGAGCGCTTCGGCCGCTTCCCGCACCGCAACGCGGCGCTGGGCCGAGAATCGACACCGGAGGAAGCGGCCTTCATCGCGCAGCCTGGATCAGGCTTTTGACGCCGCGCCCTGCTGCTCTTCCTTCTCCTGCAGCAGCCGCCACATGACCTTGCCCGAGCCGGACTTGGGCAGGCTGTCGGCGAACTCGACGAGCTTGGGCACCTTGTAGGCCGCCATGTGTTCCTTGGCCCAGCCGGTGATGTCCTCGGCCGTGGTCTTGCCCTTGGCCTCGGCACGCAGCACGACGACGGCCTTCACCGTCTCGCCGCGATAGGCATCCCGGGCGGCGATGATGCAGGCCTCCTGCACGGCCGGATGCTTGTACAGCAGCATCTCGACCTCCGAGGGCCAGACCTTGAAGCCGCTCGCGTTGATCATCCGCTTGAGCCGGTCGGTGATGAAGAAGTAACCCTCCTCATCCATGCGGCCGAGATCGCCGGTGCGGAAGAAGGGCTTGCCGTCGATCTCGATGAAGGCGGCCTCGGTCGCCTCCGGCTGCTGCCAGTAGCCCTTGAAGACCATCGGGCCGTGGGTGACGATCTCGCCGACCTCGCCGATCGGCATTTCCTGCAAGCTCACCGGATCGATGATGCGCGAGTCGACGCCGTAGATCGGAATGCCCAGGCACTGCAGCTTGGCGCGCTCGGGCGGGTTGCCATGCGAGGGCGCGGCCGTCTCGGTGAGGCCATAGCCCTCGGCGAAGGTCAGGCCGTATTCCGCCTTCAACCGCTCGGCCACGGCCGCCGGCATCGCCGCGCCGCCGCCGTTCAGGTTCTTCAGCCGGCCCAGGTCGAAGCTCTTGAAGTTGGGGCTGCCGAACAGGTCGATGATCATCGTCGGGATGCAGGTCCAGTGCGTGATGCCGTAGCGCGAGATCGCGTTGCCGGCCAGCTCGCGATCCCAGCGCGGCAGGATCACGACTGTCATGCCCAGGTACATCGAGCCCAGCACGCCGTACATCATCCCGGTGATGTGGAACATCGGCACCACCGACAGGCCCACCGACTCGGCCGACGCATGGCCCCAGGGGCCGCCGCCTACGACGTTGGACATCAGCGTCGCGTTCGTGTGGATGCAGCCCTTGGGCAGGCCGGTCGTGCCCGAGGTGTAGGGCAGCAGCGCCATGTCGTCGGGGCCGGCGGTGTGCGGGCCGGGCAGCTTGCCGGCGGCCAGGGCATCGTCCCAGCGGACGGCGCCGGCCGGCAGCAGCGGGTCGGCCGTCACCCACTGGCGCATCGCCTCGGGCAGGCCGGCCTCGGGCGGCACCTCGTCGGCGTAGCGCGTGACCAGCAGGGCGGCGAGGCGCTGCTCCGCCGGCAAGGCCTCATCCGCTTGCGCCACGATGCCAGCCAGGTCGGCGCTGCAGATGACGACCTTGGTCGCCGGGTCGGTGATGTAGTGGCCGAACTCCTCGGCCTTGTTCATCGGGTTCACCGGCACGACGACCGCATCGGCCCGGTTCACCGCATAGAAGGCCGCCAGGAACTGCGGGCAGTTCTGCATGAACAGCGCGACGCGATCGCCCTTGCCCACGCCCACGCTCTGCAGCCAGCCGGCCAGCGCGAGGGCCTGGGCGTGCAGCTGCGCGTAGGTGGTCGTACGGCCGCAGTAGATCGCCGCGGCTTTGTCGGGATAGCGACGGGCACTGACTTCCAGATTGAAGAACAGCGAGGTGCGGGGCACGACGAGGTCGCGCGGCAAGCGGCGCGGCCAGTGGCTGCGCTGGGCGATCAGTTGCGGGCTCAGTTCCGGGTTCAGTTCCGGGCTCAGGGGCGAGGTCATCGTTGTCTGTCTCCGTGCTCGTTCGAATTCTGCGAACGGTCTTTTATCGTAATCCGAGGCCGTTGCAGTCCCGGCAGCGACATCGAGCCGGGATCGGTGCGAATTTGAAAGAAAATGCGGGATTCCCCGCGCTCGGCGCGTCCACCGCAGAACCATCCGCCATGTCCACGATTCTTCAGCACATCCCCGCCGGCCAGAAGGTCGGCATCGCCTTCTCCGGTGGCCTCGACACCAGCGCCGCGCTGCACTGGATGCGCCAGAAGGGCGCGATTCCCTACGCCTACACCGCCAACCTCGGCCAGCCGGACGAGCCGGACTACGACGCGATCCCGCGCAAGGCCATGGAATACGGCGCCGATAAGGCCGTGCTGGTCGACTGCCGCGCGCAGCTGGCCCATGAAGGCATCGCCGCGCTGCAAGCCGGCGCCTTCCACATCAGCACCGGCGGCGTGACCTACTTCAACACCACGCCGCTGGGCCGCGCCGTGACCGGCACGATGCTGGTGGCCGCAATGAAGGCCGACGAGGTCAACATCTGGGGCGACGGCTCGACCTTCAAGGGCAACGACATCGAGCGCTTCTACCGCTACGGCCTGCTGACCAACCCGGCGCTGAAGATCTACAAGCCCTGGCTGGACCAGGCCTTCATCGACGAACTGGGCGGCCGCGCCGAGATGAGCGCCTTCCTCACGAAGGCCGGCTTCGGCTACAAGATGAGCGCCGAGAAGGCCTACTCGACCGACTCGAACATGCTGGGCGCCACGCACGAAGCGAAGGACCTGGAGTTCCTGAACAGCGGCATCAAGATCGTCAACCCGATCATGGGCGTGGCCTTCTGGCGCGAGGACGTCGCCGTGAAGGCCGAGACCGTCACCGTGCGCTTCGAGGAAGGCGTGCCCGTCGCGCTGAACGGCGTCGAGTTCCGCGACCCCGTGGCGCTGCTGCTGGAAGCAAACGCGATCGGCGGCCGCCACGGCCTGGGCATGAGCGACCAGATCGAGAACCGCATCATCGAGGCCAAGAGCCGCGGCATCTACGAGGCCCCGGGCATGGCGCTGCTGCACATCGCCTACGAGCGCCTGGTCACCGGCATCCACAACGAGGACACGATCGAGCAGTACCGCATCAACGGCCTCAAGCTCGGCCGCCTGCTCTACCAGGGCCGCTGGTTCGACCCGCAGGCCATCATGCTGCGCGAGACGGCGCAGCGCTGGGTCGCCCGCGCGATCACCGGCGAGGTGGCACTGGAACTGCGCCGCGGCAACGACTATTCGCTGCTCGACACCAAGAGCCCCAACCTCACCTATGCGCCGGAGCGCCTGTCGATGGAGAAGGTGGAAGACGCCCCGTTCAGCCCGGCCGACCGCATCGGCCAGCTGACGATGCGCAACCTCGACATCGTCGACACCCGCGCCAAGCTGGGCATCTACACCGGGGCGGGCTTGCTCGTCGCAGGCGAGGCGAACAGCCTGCCGCGGTTGAAATAGCCCCTAGCCCGGTTTCGCCGCGCTGAACGCGGGCGAACCCAGTCGGTCCCCCGAGGGGACGGCTTGGGGCGGCCCGGCGCTCGGCCCGAAGCCGAAGTGCCCTCAGACCACCACCGGCTCGGGTTCGAGCCGGATGCCGAAGCGGCCGTAGACGCTCTCCTGGATCGCGCGGGCCAGGGTCACCACCTCGGCGCCGCGCGCCTCGCCGCGGTTCACCAGCACCAGCGCCTGCTTCTCGTAGACGGCCGCGCCGCCGACCGCCTTGCCCTTCCAGCCGCAGGCGTCGATCATCCAGCCGGCGGCCAGCTTGATCGTGCCGTCGGGCATCGGGTAGTGCACGATGCCGGGGTCGCGGCCGATGATGTCGCGGCACTGTTCCTCGGTGACCACCGGGTTCTTGAAGAAGCTGCCGGCATTGCCGATATGGGCCGGGTCCGGCAGCTTGGCGCGGCGGATCTCGCAGATCCAGTCGAAGATCTGTCGTGCGCTCGGCGCCGGGTTGCCGCTCTCGGCGATCTTGCGCTCCAGTTCCAGGTAGCCGAGCACCGGCTGCCAGGGCTTCGGGCAGCGCAGCCGTACGGCGGTGATCACGCTCTTGCCGGCCAGGCCGCCGAAGCCGGTGTGCTTGAACACGCTGTCGCGATAGCCGAACTTGCAGACCGAAGCGGGCAGCAGGGCCGCGCGGCCGGTGACCAGGTCGACGACCTCGACCGATTCGACACGATCCTTCAGCTCGATGCCGTAGGCACCGATGTTCTGCACCGGCGCGGCGCCGACGGTACCGGGGATCAGCGCCAGGTTTTCCAGGCCCGGGTAGCCGTTCTCGATCGTCCATGCGACCAACTCGTGCCACACGACACCGGCACCTGCCTCCACAATCCAGGCGTCCTCGCGTTCTTCCAGCAGGCGCAGGCCCGGAACCTCCACCTTCAGCACGACGGCCTCGACATCCTGCGTCAGCACGATGTTGCTGCCGCCGCCCAGCACGAACTTCGGCGCGCGACCGAGTTTCGGATGGTCGACGACGCGGCGCACGTCGGCCGCCTCGCGGATGCGCACCAGCGTGCGGGCCACGGCCGGCAGGCCGAAGCTGTTGTAGGGCTTCAGATTGACGTCGTGTTCCAGCGTGAGGCGCGTATCCGGGGGTGTCTGGGCTTGTTCCTGCATGGCAAAATTTTAACGATCAGGGTGGAGCTCCCGCCCGTAACTGGTAAATAAACGAATCATGCCCAGCATCGACACGGTCCTCGAACCCAATATGGTCAAGATCAAGAATGGCGTTGAGAACAGCGCCAAGGAGATCGCCACCCGCTTCGACTTCAAGGGCACCAGCGCCAAGCTGGAGCTCAAGGAGAAGGACAAGACGATCGAGTCGATCGGCGACAGCGACTTCCAGCTCGAGCAGATCGAGCAGGTGCTGTACGCGAAGCTGACCAAGCAGGACGTCGTCATCACCTTCCTCGACAAGAACGAAAAGATCGAGAAGATGGGCGGCGACAAGGTCAAGCAGGTCTACAAGATCAAGGACGGCATCGAGGCCGAACTGGCCAAGAAGATCACCGCGGCCGTCAAGAACAGCAAGATCAAGGTCCAGGCCGCCTTCCAGGACGGCAAGGTGCGCATCACCGGCAAGAGCATCGACGACATTCAGCAGACCATGGCGTTGATCCGCAAGGAATTCCACGAGGTGCCGTTGTCCTTCGACAACCAGCGCGCCTGATGTCATGAACACCGGCCGGGCCCTGCGCCTCTGCACCCTGCTGCTCGCCGCGCTGCCGGCAGCCGCGGCCTGGGGCCAGGTGGTCTCCTTCAACGGCAGCCTGGGCAGCAAGGCCGCGCTGTTGCTGATCGACGGCGAGCCGCGCACGGTGAGCGTCGGCCAGCAGGTGCGCGGCGTGACGCTGGTCTCGATGAGTGCGGGCGCAGCGGTCATCGAGATCGCCGGCAAGCGCCAGAGCCTGCAGTTGGGTGCCTCGCCCGGCCGCGTCGGCAGCGGGGTGGCGCCCACGTCGAGCGGTCGGCAGATCGTGCTGAGCTCCGGCAACGGCGGACATTTCACGACCACCGGCAGCATCAACGGCCGCACGACGGAGTTCCTCGTCGACACCGGCGCGACGCTGGTCGCACTGAGCCAGGCAGAGGCCGAGCGCCTGAACCTGCCCTACCGCGACGGCCGCCGCACCCAGACGCAGACGGCCAACGGCGTCGTGCCCGCCATGATGCTGACTTTGGCCAGCGTGCGGATCGGCGACGTCGAGGTCCGCAACGTCGACGCCATCGTCGTCCCCGGCCAGATGAGCATGGTGCTGCTCGGCAACAGCTTCCTCACCCGCTTCCAGATGCGGCGCGACAACGACGTGATGACGCTCGAACTGCGCTACTGATCACGCAGGCCAGCCATTTGCGGTAAAGCAGACGCTAGGGATTGACCCGCATCTGCAAGAATCCCTGCGTCCGGCGTCCGCCGCCCAGATTCGCAGTTCCTGCCGATCATTCCACCCATGACGAACCGATTCCCGCGCCACGCGCTGCTGGCCCTGCTGCTGGCGGCATCGGCCGCCAGCTTTGCCCAGACCAACGATGCCAAGGCCGCCCGTTTCTACGAAGACGCCTTGCAGCGCTTCGACCGCAAGGACTACGCCGGCGCGATCATCCAGCTGAAGAACTCGCTGCAGGTGGACAAGAGCCAGCTCTCGGTCCATCTGCTGCTGGGCAAGGCGCTGCTGGCCGACAGCCAGGTGGCTGCCGCGGAATCGGAGTTCGACGAGGCGCTGCGTCTGGGTGTCAACCGCGCGGAAGTGGTGGTGCCGCTGGCTGAGGCTCTGATTGCCCAGGGCAAGCAGACGCAGATGTTCGACGATGCGCGCCTGAAGACGGCCGGCCTGCCCGCTGGCGTGCAGCTGCAGCTGCGTCTGGCACTGGCCTCCGCCTACTCCGACGTGGGTGACGCGCGCTCGGCGACGCAGGCGGTGCAGGACGCGCGCGCGATCAACCCGTCCGATCCCGCGACCTGGCTGGCGGAGGTGCCGCTGCGCATCCGCGCGCGCCAGTTCAAGGAGGCGATGGCCGCCGCCGACCAGGCGCTGAAGCTCTCGCCGGACTCCAGCGAGGCTTATTACCAGAAGGCCTCCGTGCTGCACGTCCAGGGCCAGATCGCTGCCGCATTGGTCCTGTACGAACGCAGCCTGAAGCTGGACACCACCAACATCAACGCGCACCTGGCGCGCGCCGGCATCCTGCTGGACCTGTACCGCGACAAGGACGCCCAGGCCGAGATCGACGGGCTGCTGCGTCAGGCGCCGAACGACCCGCGCGCCAACTACCTGCGCGCGCAGGTGGCCGAGCGCACCGGCAACGAGGTGGTGATGAAGGCCGCGCTGAAACGGGTGACCGAGCTGCTGGACCCAGTGCCGATCGACTTCATCCGCTTCCGTGTGCAGATCCTGACGCTCAACGGCCTGGCGCACTACGACCTGAAGGAATATGAGAAGGCCAAGCCCTATCTCGAATTCGCCGCCAAGCAGCAACCCAACAGCCCGCTGACCAAGCTGCTGGCCCAGGTCGCGTTGGCCGAGCCCAACATCCCGCGCGCGGTCGACCTGCTGGAAACCTACCTGAAGAACAACCCCGGCGACGGCCAGGCGTTGATGATGCTGGCCTCCGCGCAGATGCAGCTGGGCCGCTATGCCAAGGCTTCGCAGCTGCTCCAGGATGCACTCCAGGCCAAGGACAACCCGCAGTTCCGTACCGCCCTGGGCGTCAGCCTGATGCGCAGCGGCAAGAGCGCGCCGGCGCTCGCCGAGCTGGAGCGCGCGTTCAAGGCCGATCCGCGCCAGACCTATGCCGGCCTCGCGCTTGTGGACCTGTACCTGAAGTCCGGGCAGATCCCCAAGGCCCTGCAGATCGCCGACGGGCTGGCCAAGGCCAATCCGAAGAACCCGGCGATCCTGATCGTCCAGGCCTCGGCCAAGCTGCGCGCGCGCGATTTCGCCGCCGCACGCATCGGCTACGAAGCCGCGCTGAAGCTGGACGGCAAGCTGATGGCGGCCACGCTGGGCATGGCCCGGCTGGACCTGATGTCGCGCAACTTCGATGCGGCCGACAAACGCCTGCGCGAAGCGCTGAAGGGCGACGAGCGCAATGTGGACATCCTGTTCGAGCTGGCCACGCTCTACGAGGCCTGGGGCAAGGACGACAACGCCCTTGCCTTCCTGCAAAGCGCCGTCGACGCCAGCAGCCAGACGCAGACGCGCGCGAACTTCGCGATGGTGGCCTGGCAACTGCGCAAGGGCACCCCGGCGGCGGCCCTGGACGCCGCCAAGATCCTGCAGACCAAGCTGCCCGACGACCTCGAGGCGCTGCAGGCGTACGCCCAGGCCCAGCTTGCCGCCGGCGACCTCCAGGGTGCCCGCATCACGCTGACGAATGCCTCGCGCCGCGCCGCCTATGACGCCCCGGCGCTGGAGCGCATCGCCCGGGCTCAGCTCGACGCCAAGGACCTGGCCGGCGCGGCCTACGGACTCGACAAGGCGCTGACAGGCCAGCCCGACTACCTGCCAGCGATCGCCCTGATGAGCAGCGTCGAGCTGATGCAGGGCGACCCGGCCAAGGCCGAGCGGCGCGCGCGTCTCGTGATCCAGCAGTTCCCGAAGCTCGGCATCGGCTACGCCCTGCTGGCCGACGTGGCCACCGCACGCGGCCAGACCGCCGCAGCCATCGACGCGCTGCGCCAGGCCCACGCGATCGACAAGAACGAGAACTCGCTGCTGCGCCTGTTCCGCGCGCTGGCACAGCAGGACGGCAAGGCTGCCATCGATCTTGGGCAGGGCTGGCTGAAGTCGCACCCGAAGGACATCGTCGTGCAGAAGGCCATCGGCGACGCTCAGGCGCGTGCCGGCAACTTCGCCGCCGCCCGTCACAGCTACGAGGCCGTGCTGGCGCTGCGTCCCGCCGACCCGGAGGCATTGAACAACCTCGCCAACGCGTTGATCCGCCTCAAGGACCCCAGCGCCACCGCGGTGGCCGAGCGGGCAATGGCGCAGGACCCGCGCAACCCGCGAGTCATCGACACCGCCGGCTGGGCCTACGCAAAGGCCGGCAACAAGGAACGCGCGCTGCAGTTGCTGCGCGACGCCCGGCTGCGCGAGCCGGGCAACCCCGACATCCGCTACCACCTGGCCTTTGTACTGGCGCAGTCAGGCCGGCAGAACGAGGCGCGCGATGAACTGCAGGCAGCGCTGAAGAGCACCAGCTTCGCCAGTGCCGACGACGCGCGCAGCCTGATGAGCACGCTGAAGTAATTCGTTAGCTCGGCGGACCACCCCCAAACAAGGGGATGCCGCGGCTTCCTATGTTGTCGGATGTTTTTACAATTGCGCTAACTAACAAACCCGACGGAGCCGTAAGCCGTTGAATTTCAAGGTTAGTTCGAGCTTGGCACCGTAATTGCGTTACCCAGCCTAATGATTCAAATCGCTGCACCCTGCGGCGGAAGAGGGACTCAGATGAAATCGGCAATCCTGCGCAGTGCAACAGCTCTCGCCTTCGGCATGGGCCTGGCCATGTCCGCTCACGCGGTCGACACCTGGACCTACACCAGCACCAGCGGCGGCGCTGGCGTCGACACCGCCAGCAGCGGCGCTGCCACGCTGACCACCACCGGCGTCTATGCCACCAATGCGGTGGCGGGCACCGGCTGTACCACCACCTGCACAACGATGAGCAACGGCATCACCGGAAACTGGAGCGCTGGAGCCCTGACCAGCTATCCCGGCCTGGGCATGTCGACCGATGGCAACACCGAGCCGAACCACGCGCTCGACAACGCCGGTGCCTACACCGAAGGCGTGCTGCTGACCTTCAGCGCCGCGACGATCCTGACCGGTATCGATCTCAGCTACATCTCCGGCGACGCCGACATCTCGGTCTTCCGCTACACCGGCACCTCGGCACCGACCGCGTTGACCAGCACCGGCGCTGGCCTCTCGGCCATGAACACCGCCGGTTGGCAGTTGGTCGGCAACTACGCCAACCTGACGCAGGACAGCTCTTCGCCTTACGCCTACAACCTGATCAATGGCGCCAAGGATTCCGACTCCGGCTCCGGTGTGACGCCCACGGCTTCCAGCAGCAGCGTCGGTTCGAGCTGGTGGCTGATCACGGCCTACAACACGTCCTACGGCAGCGGCAGCGGCCTCACCCAGGGTGACGACTACTTCAAGCTTCTGTCGGTCGCCGGCACGACCTGCGGCACGGGCACCAAGCCCTGCGGCCCGAGCAAGGTCGCAGAGCCGGGTTCGCTCGCACTGACCAGCCTGGCGCTGTTCGGCGTGATCTACTCGCGCCGCCGCCGCGCTTAAGCAGCACTCGCAGTACACGCAAAGCGGCCCATGGGGCCGCTTTTTCGTTGCCAGGTAAAAAACTACTTTGTCCCTGCCGGGACAGGCCTGAAAAGCACGGTCGTGCTAAAACTCCGCGACTCGTAGGAGACAACATGGACCTGAATTTCACGCCGGAAGAAATCGCCTTCCGCAACGAGATCCGCCAGTGGGTGGCCGAGAACCTCCCCAAGGACATCAGCCACAAGGTGCACAACGCGCTGCGCCTGAACCGCGACGATATGCAGCGCTGGGCCCGCATCCTCGGCAAGAAGGGCTGGCACGGCTGGGCCTGGCCCAAGCAGTTCGGCGGGCCGGGCTGGAACGCGGTGCAGCGCCACCTGTTCGAAGAGGAATGCGCGCTGGCCGGCGCGCCACGGGTGATTCCGTTCGGCCCGGTGATGGTGGCGCCGGTGATCATGGCCTTCGGCTCGCCCGAGCAACAGCAGCGCCACCTGCCCGGAATCATGAGCGGCGAGGTCTGGTGGAGCCAGGGCTACAGCGAGCCGGGCTCGGGCTCGGACCTGGCCTCGGTCAAGACCCGTGCCGAACGCGTGGGCGACAAATACATCGTCAACGGCCAGAAGACCTGGACCACGCTGGGCCAGTACGGCGACTGGATCTTCTGCCTGGTGCGCACCGACCCCGGCGTCAAGCCGCAGGCCGGCATCTCCTTCCTGCTGATCGACATGAAGTCGCCGGGCGTCACCGTGCGGCCGATCATCATGCTCGACGGCGAGCATGAGGTGAACGAGGTGTTCTTCGACAATGTCGAGGTGCCTGTCGAGAACCTCGTTGGCGAGGAGAACAAGGGCTGGACCTACGCCAAGTACCTGCTCGCCCACGAGCGCACCAACATCGCCGACGTCAACCGCGCCAAGCGAGAACTGGAGCGGCTCAAGCGCATCGCCAAGGCCGAGGGCCTGATCGACGGTGAGCGCGAGGACAGCCGCTTCCGCGACCAGATCGCGCTGCTGGAGGTGGACATCGTGGCGCTGGAAATGATGGTGCTGCGCGTGCTGTCCGCCGAGAAGAGTGGCAAGCAGTCGCTCGACGTCGCCGGCCTGCTGAAGATCCGCGGCAGCGAGATCCAGCAGCGCTACACCGAGCTGATGATGCTGGCCGGCGGCCCCTACAGCCTGCCCTTCATCCCCGAGGCGATGGAGGCCGGCTGGCAGGGCGACCAGGTCGGCGCCGCCTACTGCGCGCCGCTTGCGAGCCACTACTTCAACTACCGCAAGACGACGATCTACGGCGGCTCCAACGAAGTGCAGCGCAACATCGTGGCCCAGACGGTCCTCGGCTGAGCCACAAGGAGACACAGAACATGGATTTCGATTTCACCGAAGACCAGCAATCGCTGCGCGATGCCGTCCGCCGCTGGGTCGACAAGGACTACGACTTCGCCCGCCGCCACGCGATCGTCAAGGCCGGCGGCTTCTCGCAGGAGGCCTGGGATGGCCTCATGGGCTTGGGTCTGACGGCCATGCTGGTCGCCGAGGAGCAGGGCGGGCTGGGCTTCGGCCCGG
>Ga0247779_1000181_pt1 | contig 47730 bp, 60 predicted proteins | sample UWRJL221509R5_FD_179925 | JGI IMG/M metagenome (GOLD analysis project Ga0247779, IMG submission 179925) | Plant litter microbial communities from Arlington Agricultural Research Station in Wisconsin, United States - UWRJ-L221-509R-5 | ecosystem: Environmental > Terrestrial > Plant litter >...
GTCATATGGCGCCAACTGAAAGAATGTCGGAATTTATTGTGAACACTTCCCTCGGATCGACTCCGGTGGTGTATCCCCTGAAGGATAACTCTTCACAGAAAGGAACTTGTATTTTCAGGTCTCCTTCGACCCCCCAGCGAAGAAAGCTCATGTATCCAAAAAACAAAAACAGAAAAAAGAGGAAGATACAAAACGCAAGGGACTGCTCGATGTTGGAGAGATGCTGAGCTCGCAGGAGAGGGTGACCACTAATCAGTTCGTTGCCTGTAAAGCCCTGGATCTGAATCTTCTGACGGACATGTCAAATTGATCATTATCTCGTTGACATCGTTTTAAGGAGGTGTCCGTTTTTAAGTAGTAAGTTTCATTTTATGCCTAAGCAGTGAACATCATCCGAACCTATTCTTTAGGTGATGGATAACTTCGGCGACTTTTGAAGAAAGATTAAATTGCCACGCAATTACCAGGTTGGAAGATGGGCCATTTATTGATGGGGTTAATCTCTGACTAAAAGTGAAATGTGCGTCAAGTTACTCCATGGTAAAAAGAAATAGAAAGTATCAGTAACAATTCAAAAAGAGGTCATTTGCCCTGCTTGTGGATGACAGTTGTTACAGCGAGGGAAACTGTAAAATAGACAGCAATGGCTAATTGCACATGTTGCACCGCGTAAATCACCTTGCAATCAGCCAGATTAGAGCAAGTCTAACATGGTTCCCCAAGTACGTGTACTTTTATGGAGTAAATTTTTTTTGAAGGGATAGATAAAACGACGACAAAGCGCATAGCAAAAAGAAAGAAAGTGATCCTACAACATGAAAAAAAGTTAGAGATAATACGGTTTTTCGTTTTCGATACTTACATTTTATAAGCTCTCTTCTTGATTACTGACCCATACCCTAATCCAGTCTACTATCCTTGCAACGTTTGATTCCATATCCTCCATGGTTTCGCTTTGTAGTTCAATCACGATTTGAGGCGGATAGGAAGCGCGAGCCTCGTCTAGTACAACTTGCATTATTTCAGCCTCGTTATTTTCTTGTATCTTCTTTAATGGATACCCGCTAATACAAAATCAATCGCAGTGCAGATATCTCCAGAAAACGAATGGATATACCGTTTCTCTAACCGTTCCCACAATTTGGTATGATCACAGCGTAAAACCACCACAAGATCTGCCCAGCGCTCAGGGTAGATCTCACATGTGTGCCAGTCAAGAATAAGGCCGCCTTCAGCTACTAAAGGCTCGAGCTCATCCAATAGCTGAAATGCAGCTAAAGTGGTGGTCCCGATGATTTGAAATGCGATGGATAACTTACCCTATCCTCATCAACTGTATAGGACTGCCATTCCTCATCGTAATTTTCATAGAGACCGCGTTCTTTTACCCACTCGCTAACGTTGATGGTCTTGAGAGGGATTGGGGACTCGTTTACAAGGAGCTCAGCATGGGTGGATTTTCCTGTACCAGGAGTGCCTGTCAAGATGATGATTGGTCCTTTAGCCATGGAAGAGATTAAGAAAATAGTATGTTACATAAGCAATGGTAACTGAGGTCGGTTGATTCGGCTTGTGAACTCTCAGAGATTGATATGCTTGGGAATGTTACCCTGCCAGCCCAATCGCCACATGACTGTCCATGGTGATCTTCTCAATATCTGGTTACCTCTACGCTTAATTATGTAGTCCCTGATATTTGTTCTTGCCCTTTCACCATTATCTTGACACCAGCCCGGAAATGCTACTAGTACTCCTGGCCTTTGGTTCCACGAGCAAGCAGGCCTTTTGAGCTCATCGAACCTCTTTTTTTTTTCTGTCTATTAGTACCCAACCTCTCTTGTCCCGATGAGTTCCAGTCTTTCCTTCTCTCCCTTTCCTTCTACAGCCAGCACCTTTATATTTTCTTCCGAAACCGCTGTGTCGTCTTCGACAACCACCAGTTCACCAACCTTCACTACCGATTCCAATTTACAACCCACTGCTACCTTGACCGACGACTGTCCAATAAATACGCTTATCATCCAACTATCGACTAGATTGGTGATACCGAATTATAGCAGCCTCTATGCACCAACTCCAATCACTGATTTCGTGCCTTCTTACACTTCTCTTCCGGATGGCTCTCTCATCGCACCTCCTTTCAATCAAGATTTGGCTGACGCTAATCTCAGTCTACTTGTCACCGGTGCACTTGCTACCATTTTTGCTCGGAACATTATAGTCTCTGGAGACTACATTCGTCGAGGGAAAGTCAAGAAGAAGAACCTATTCTATATATTATTTCTCAGCCAGATCATTTCCCCAGTTGCCTTCGTTCCGTTCATATGGTCTTATTTCAGTCAGCGGTTAAATTGCACGGTGTAAGCATTAAATTTTATCTCCCTCATCAACGTAGCTAACAACCGGACAGCGTCATCGTTCTTTCGTGTGTATCTGGGGGGTTTTCGCTAGCCCTTTTGGTAACTAACCATCCTCTACCGCACACCCCAGACTGACTGGTCACTCAGATCACCGTAATTCTCGGCGTCAAAGTGTACAAGTGTTTGAATAATTCTCGACTTGTCCCGGTTATTTTGTGCTTGCTTCAAGCAGCAGCCTTTGTGGTTATTGCATTTGACGTTATTGCAACAAGAGCTGAACGTCGATTGTCCGGTGCGTCATTGATAAGAGTTGTTCCATCCTTTTCATACTCCTGATTTTGTTATACAGGTAGTTGCATTCGTAGTGATGATCTACGATTCACTCGGTACTACGTCATCATCCAGTTTTTGCAGTCTCTTTTCATCTGCGGTTGCCGTATGTTATTCTACATTCTGGCTGAGCTTTTTTGACGTACTGTGCAGTGGTATACGTCTGCTGGAAGTCTCGTGGATCCCCTGCCGTACGCGGTCGCATATCAATTGAACTATCCATGGATGAACTCCCTATTGAGGTTCCCAACGATCCCCCAGAAAAAGTCCAGCCTGTTCGTCGAGGTTGGTGGGACTACGTACCTGATCCCGAGGTTTCAGTGCAAGCACCTCCAGTTCAGAAAGGTACCAGGAACGTTTTGTTCAGAGTACTTCACCCTGGTGACAAGCAGCCTCGCTCGAAAGCTAAAGCGTCGAGGTCGCGCGTAAAGTCCAATGTCGAGGACAACGCAAACTTCTCGAGGATGTCGTTGGCGCTCTCATCGACGAGTAAGTTTAGTCGACTTTTTCCTAGGATGGAGCTCTTCCAGCAAGTCATTAAAGATGAGGTATGCTCAAATCGTTGCTTAGCTGTATATTTGTTTGCTAAGTTTTACGTTAGTTGCTGTACACCACCTTTATCACATCGACGTGTGTGATTGTAGCAGTACTCGCTATCATCGGAGTTAATTTTAAGAATGGACTGAGTGTAACTGGTTGGATTGCCTTGAACTGTGAGTTTAGAACATTCTGAATCTATTCATATGCTCATCACGACTTGTAGGGGGGTTAATTTCGCTCCTGACTGTTCATAGCTTCGGCCGCGTTGTGCACAGACATGAACGTGAAGCTCTTCTACAACATCCAGTTACGTGTACTGCTATCAGGCAAGCGGCCAACGATATGTCAAGAAGAGAGGCCCGTAACAACAGAGATTCAACGGACAATCTTCCCGGCAGAAGAAGTATCGGTACTGCCAGTTTTGCGGGCAGTATTGAAATAGTTGAAAATCCTTTTGCAGATAAACCGTCAAGAGTAGAGAAGCCTTCAACCTCGTCCGCCCTCGATGATCGAGATTTTGGTTCGACAGTTAGCATATTGCGTCAAGAACGATCCTACGAGGTTAATGGTAACTCATCGCACCAGTACCAAGACTTGGATATACCCACATCTCCACTAGGTACTCCGATCATAATCGTGAACGCACCAGAGGTTTTACAGAAGGAAGCATTCACGAGTAGTTGGCAAACAGTGACGCCAGGATTTACACCAGACTTTCTGCGCGATTCGGCAAGCGAACAGAGCTTTAAAAACTAAAAAGGCACAGTTTGTGACAAGATAAAAGTTGTATTAAAAATAACCCTCTTTTTACCGTTCGTAAGAACGCCTGGTTCTCATTTTCGAGTTCTTCCCCACTTTTCAGAGAAATAAATCACATTGCTTGGAAATGTTTCGATCAGCAGCTTCGATCACTGAATCAAATTATTGAGAGTGGGACGCGACGTGACTTGGTGTGACCGATGGACGTTGAAGAAAACGACGAGCTCATCTCTGTTCTTCCCATTCATTTTTCCAATGCGCTCTCGCCGAATTTGCAAATACATCAATTTCCCTTGTTGACAAGGCCTCTTCAAGCTCCACCCTCTGCGGTATTGAGTGGGAAGCGCATCACCGCCAGAATCAAGACAAATGCTCGAAGATTGGAGATACACATTCCTGTTGACACCCGCCCTGAAGTGTTCAATGCTGAGAAGGCGAAAGAATTTGGAAATGGTCGTGTGGAAGATGATCGAGAGAAGAATCAAGCTGGGCAACAACGAGAAGATGAAGAACCCCGGCTTTCTGAGGTGCGTCTTAGGAGCGAAGAAATACCCCAGAGAGGTGTGCACCTTCTCGGTGTTGTAAGGGACGGTATGTTTCTGCGATATGGAATGAATCATCTTTCCAATGTTTTGATCGGTTCGATTAGGAAAATTACACCTTCATACAGTCGCTGAAACTCACCAATTCCGTCCGACTTTGACCTATCTGGATATCTTGTCGCGCAAGAGCAAAAGATCGCGGGGTGGTGGCTCGGATTCGGACTCTGATGACGGTCCTCCCCCTGACCCTGACGAGGTCGCCCCCGCCGCGCCTGTCAAGAAGGAAAAGAAAGCATCGGGCGAGGCAAAGGAAGTCCAGGTCACAGCTCGCAAGGCTGAAGATGGCCCCGGTGGACAAGCGAGCTTGTCTGCCGTACGAAGAGAAATGCTTCATATTATTCGGTCAGAAGAAGACGAGAAATGGGAGCTTCTCGACTTTTGTGATGTAGCGGTACGCTTTTGCAGGTCATCTTGTTTTTCCCTATCTCATCTACCTGTTAGACCGATCACTCTGCAAACGCCTTCGAAGGAATATTTTCACAAAGTGACGAGGTTTTAGAGTGTACAACGAGCATTACCAAATATCTACGATCAATTGACGGTCTTTGAAAAAGTTGCTTATGGAAGTCTGACAGCCCGTTCGAAGTGATGGAAGTAGACCGTACTTAGTTCGATTATTTTTTTCCCTTTTTCTTCTTTTTCGTCGGTGTCGACCATGTCTGGGAGCGAAACTGAGTCAGATTCCTCACAACCCAAGGTACCTAGTAGCACCAATGTTCCTGATTGTCCTTTTTCCAAGTGGGACCCAAGGAACCCTATTTGGTCCAGTAATCCAACATCGGGAAGTATCGAGGATGTCCAAGCCTTACTTCAGCTAGATGTACCTTTTCTTATAGAGGTGTGTTGTCTATCTTCGCGATTTCCTGCGAAGTCTGACTTGGTTATGGTAGAAGCCGGGATTTATGGATGATGTTCTAGTCTCTTCAGCAAAACTACTGAACTTCCTGGTCCAATCCACAACAGTCGAGGTCACTGGCGATTTTTCACGTCTTTTGGGCACCTTCTCAGCTTTAGGTATGCACCTGCCATCATGAATTTTGTGCGCTCCGATTACATCTATATGCGTAGTTCACGAAAGCTTCCTACGCCGATTATTTGAATATCGAGCATTTTTCCGAGAAGTTGCGTTGCAGTTGGATGGGGCTCAGAGGAGGATTGATACTTGGATCGACGAATTTCTCGTGCGATTATGTCAATCTATCGAATTTTACGCCTCGGGCTGCCCCGATTGTGAAAGGCTACACTTGGTCAACGACAGTATTCGGTTACAACAAGAAAGAATGCACTTCCAAGCCTGTTCTCAGTTGCCAGGTATATCTCTGTGTACATTATGGTAACACAACTGACCAGAATGATGACACTAGAAAAATGGTGTGATCTCAAATTCGCTTTGAGTGCACAACATTATTCTCCAGCGGCAAAGCGTATGGCCATTACCTTGCTGTTTGCCGCCCATGTCATGGCACCCCGCCTAGTTCCTGTGTCTGCTCTACCAAGTACCAAGTACGCTGACTTGACTTTTACGGCCGATCAATCCCATACCTGCCACAGATCAATAGAATTGTTGGACGAGCTTTTCATGGCTGCCAAACATAGTAGCGCATTCAACATGCAATCGTCAGTATTGATGCAAGAGTCTTACGATGAAAGACTAACGGCGGCTATGTTGATATCTCTGGTGGCTGTCAGTTCTCATTGTACTGGCTGGTGTCCCAATCCTCAATAATTGGTTTTTTATCAAAAGATTTCGGACAAGATGAAAAGCACAGATAGTTCAATGAAGTTGTCGCAGTTGCGACCGGAGGGACTTGGGTATCTCTTGGATCTCATTAGGATTGTTATGTTGAACGAAGATGAATCTCAACCTATATACATACCGGAAAATCTGGATGTTCCGCAAATCATCTTGCTTCTGTGGGGTGATGCAGTGCCGTGGAGTTGGTCCATCTGGGATGATCAACGCATTGCAAACATCGAAGATGTTCATTCATTGGTATGTTTTTCGAACGATGAATAGTCGTTCCACTAAAATAGTACCTGCTTTCAGACAGCTACTTGGGTTTACCATGTCAACAAACCTATTTTCGAGCAATTGGTCAATCATGAAAACGCGAAAATCGGCCATAATTTTCTTGATTCTGTCTTAACTGACATGACTGCATCAAGTGTGATGATACTTGTACGTCTATTCTTTTTTTTCTTTCTTTCTTTGATGCATATTTAGAGCACTAATACAGCTTTTACTTCACAAAATCCTTGACATATTGGTCTCCACGACCGATGATCCACACGGTTCACTTGGTTCGGCCCCCCTGTTAAATATATTAGGGAAACTATGTTGGGCTTTCGTTCAAATCCTGGAAAACTACACGCTGAAAGGAGATCCTTCGACTTTGTGTATCCTACTCCCGGAATATGTCAAGTGTCTCCTTCTCGTGTTTTGCAACCTGCCATCGCTCGGCGAAACCATATCAGGTGATGTTTGTCTCCATTGAACAATATCTAAGGATAATCTAAAGGCATGAAAAATTCACCTCAGTTAGGAACCTTATAGTGGAAGGCTTGGTTCTTGTACCTTCAGATGCAATTCAGCTCGGTTTACATAACATCTCTAACAACAAGACCTCACAATTCTTTCGAAAACTGGAGCAAGGTTCTGTCCTGTCCTCTTCTTTTTATACCACTCCTCATCTGTCCAGTTCCTCATGTAGTCATAATTGTGTGCACGAAAACAGGCACTTTCCAGGGTCTATCTCAACCGACTGTCCAGGCGTTTCCTGATGTCGACCAGGGAAACACAGAAGAAATTGTTTCTTTATTGCATTTTCTTACGATTCTCTCGGTACATGATCGATTGGAAACAAGGGCCCTGAGGGACATTATAACGTCTGGTTTCCAAATGATCATGAGATTGATGAAGACAAAACTACCAGACGTGACTCCTCTGGTTATTCCTTTTTTGATTACAGCGGTTGTACTTCATGACTACGCCGCTGTTGCATGCATTATGGATAACGAAGTCGAAACTGTGTGGTCGTGGTCCATTCATACTAGCGGCTGCCAGATGATAAGGGCTGGTAAATCCTGTTAACCTCCTACATTCCTGCTATCGTTTATCTACCTTTTCTTTAAGCCCTATTTTGTCGATATATACTAGGAACTGACAGGTTGGTAGGCGATCCGCTTCTTCACCATGAAGCATGTGAACTTTTGGTCTCTACACTGGCCTCCATCCTGGACCCAGAACTGGCGGAAGAAGACCCACTGGCCTTATTGACTTGTTCTAACATCTGCGCAGGACTAATTAGATTGATAGGCTCTGTCGAAAAATTAACTCGTACGCCAACGTATCCGCTTCTCGCAGTTTAAAGGCCCTGAAGCCTGAACATTTGACACGAACAGGAGAACGAATGCTTAGCTCTCCGTGGGTAGTGAACGTCGGCAATAGTCTAGTATCGAGAATCGCCGACAATAGTATCTCTGAAACATCTTATCAAGGACAACTGAATAAAAAGCTGAGTATTACAGGGAACTACTTGGTTGAAGCGGTCGGTGTTCCATTGAATCAAAGAGTTTGAGATTCAACTTCACAATCGTATTATAGATTTTTGGCGCACATTCTCAAAGCCGACCTATGACGCTGGTATGACTACTGATTTGTACTTTGAATTTATATGGGAACTAAATACTAGTATCAGGATAGTGAGTTGGGCAAGACAGATGTGAAGCTACTGTATTATCGGGATAGTCAATACAGCGGGCTACTATTAGTAGACGAATATAGCCTTGGGGATGTCTGATTGTTGATTTGATGTGCAATTTTAGATCGTCACAACCACGTGATAGCACTGGAGATAATATTAATCACTCGCGACTCACTGAGAGTCGACTTTTCTTATCTGTTTCGAACTATCATGTCCTCTCTCCGTTCACGCTCATACCCCCCGTCCGAACATTCTTTTTTTCGCAAAGATTCTCGAAAAAATACTCGAGCTTCGCGATCTCCAACTCAAGCGAACGTCCAGAGGGGAGACTACACATTTGACCGCGACCAAGACACAACCCGTCATAGAGGAAAAAGACGTCGCCATGAAAATACCGTAAGAAAGAATGGATATCTGACTTTCCATACTAGAGAATTCTAATCTCTCCAGCATAGTTTTCCATATCTATCCTCGAAAAGTGCGCTGAACCTACTTCCTTGTCGCGTCAACTTGATTCGGAAAGTATTCAGAGACCGAGGCTCGCTACATCATCCTCACAATTCAGTCTATCCTCCCGGACAGAATCAGTCACCCTCTCCGGGGCTTCGCGCAGGCATCAATCGTTAGAGTCCAAAGGACAGTCCAAAAGCCAGGAAGATTTTATCCCTGATTTGATCCGGCTGCGTTCCTCTGCATTTTGGGAGCTTCGACAAAGCATAGCGGAAAATGGGGAAGGACTCATACAACGCATGCGCGACTATGAACACACTCGCTCTCGACATCAGATTTACCAAAAAGCCAAAGACGCAGAAAAAAGAGGCCGCAAAAGATTGGCGAGGCATAAACGGATATTACCACATCCACCTCCCTCGGACTCATCCGAGTCTGATGAAGAGGAAATTCTCATTTCGTCGGGAGATATTCCACGACATAATTTCTGGGGTTCGTCGCTCGGGAAAAGATCTCGATCACTGGACGCCATGGACGTACAAAAAAATGAACCGGCAGGTGTACAGCAAGCACGGTGCTCGAGTCTTGGTTTGCCTCCCCACAAACAACAAGATAACGACCTCCAAGAAGGGGATATTGGAATGGAGTGCGACAACTTAATTCTTGACTCCCCGTCGCCGAATGTACCACCTCTATGTGGGCGGTTGTCGTCATCCAGTTCCATCACCGAATCACCTAATTCCTCTGTGTTATCCCTTCCATTATCTACCTCAGCCACAAACCAAATTGATAAATGTCTGCCTTCGAACGCTCACGACAAGGCTCTCAATGAGCTGAGTCTTGCATTGGCAAACGGCGCTGGAATTGTCGATTATTCTTCTGTACGGCAATACCAAGAAAGGTTTGAAGCCACAGAGCTTTACGATTACGGTGAACTATGGAAATGAACGACATCCACTTACGGATCAATTCATGAAAAGTAACATGCTCTTGTTTTAAATACTATATACACAGTCCTCTGGACAATTCTCTTCGTTCTTAATACTTTCCTTATTTCATCATCTCGCAAACATCACATCGCACTGCATTCTTTCCAAAAGACCATTTGTACATATATCGCCAATCTATCTCCAGTGGGCCACACTTGTTTAAATGTATTTTAATTAAGAGAACGCTGTCTTTCGTATCTAATAGTAGTTGCTCCCATAATTACTTTGAAATCCAGACGTTTTGAAGTGCTGTCTCTGACAATTGTTGTATCTCAGAGTCTAATCACTCCAGTGGCATGAAGCAACTATATTAATCACAATCCTTTATGAAGTCAAATAAGATTATAGCAGATGTTAAAGATACATGGCGGATGATTTACATTATGAAACGCTCAAAGTACAGTCAATGCGTATATATGTTTGAATAAGTCCAGAGAAAGGGTATTTGAAGTTTCGACGATGGCATAAAAATTTAATCAAAGGGCAGAACCTAGCACTTTCATGGCCAGTGCTCGTAAGATCTTAAGGCAAAATCAGTTAACTATACATATGCCCCAAATTAGATATAAGATTAACGTACCTCAGCCTTTTGTTGACCACCAAGTTCGTTGAAAACAGCAGCGACAGATTTGCCTTTTGCGTCCCTCACTGCTCCCAAACGGTTTCCAGCAAATGCACCGACCATAAGTCCGGGCACATTAGCAACTATGAACCCAAGCCCTGCGCCAGAGACAGCACCGAACCAGCTCCACCATGGCACTCGCCTGTCGACTTCGGGGCGTAGAAGCTGTCATAGCTGATATTAACATCATGCTGTAATCCAAATGTCTGTGCCACAAACCTCTTCAAAAACGTCGGCGAATACACCTTCCGCATTCGGTTGTGCTGGCCTCTGCTGGTCTGACCTTGCGCCAAACATTCCAGAAAACTGAGAGAAGAAGTTCGAGGAAGACCCTGGGTCCGTTGAGCGGTCCGCACGAGTTTTGTACAGGTTGTCATATTCTTGACGGCGTTTAGAATCCGAAAGAACATAATAAGCATCCGCTACTGCCTAAGTCCAGTCCAGAAAGATAAGATGAGTAGATGTATGATAGATAATCTGAATTTTAATCTTGTACCTGGAACCGTTCCGTTGCTTGTTTGATTTCAGCAGGAGTTGCGTTAATCAGTCGGTCGGGGTGAGTCCTAAAACCGCAGTTCAGTCTTCATCGTTTCCTGACGTATGTAATGAAAAGAAACGTGCTTCAAGGATTCCTTTCTGTATGCCTGACGAACTTCTTCCTGTGTAGCATTCTTGTTCAAGCTTAGAATTTTGTAATAATCTGGAAACTGGGACATGGTAGGTGGTAGTGGTAACAGAGAAAGGAGAGAATATAGGTCTGTGACGTCACGGCTACTGGTACAACTTAGGGGTACAGGGGGTTACATAATAAAGCTACATCCGTTCATATTTACATCAACTCACGTCCAAGCGGAGTGGTGGCGGTCGCGGCCGCTCGAAGGCACCTGGTGCTGCTTCAGTACTTCCTTTTTGAAGTCTCGGGGCGCTAATTACAGGGCGCTTGGTCGTGCTTGAGATTGTTCCACCCCTCGTTCTCCTCTGCGCAAGAGGGACCATAGTGCCCGATGGTCGCTTAGTTATTGACGTGTTTCGCTGTCCCGGATGTCCTAGTAACAGAGGTCGAAGAGCAGGGACAGGATCAATTGTAGATGTGGAAGCCCGCGTTTCAGGCCCGTACGTAGACGCTGATAAACCTGGCAGTTCGGTAGGCGAAGTGATATTCATGGAAGCCAATATCATTGGACGCAGTACAACTGCAGCGCCAACTGTCGCAGAAGCAATTTCAGGTGTTTCTGCATCTGATTCTGAGCTAATGTCAGGAGACATGGCAACTCCTACGGGGTTGTTGCTCAGGTCTTCAGAAAATGAGAATTAATATGAGATTATCTTATCCAGAACGAAATAAAAACTTACCGCCAATGAAAGAAGTCACATCATACTGGGTCGCACCTGTCTGTAGAGGAGGCGGTGTCGTCTGTGCTGGAGATGGTAAAGTCGGTGTTGCAATTTCAACAGGTGCAAGTAATCTCTTGCTCGTAATAATGGAGGATCTAAGACCATCTTCTTGCAAATGTCTGGTCGATGTTTCGGGCTCGGGTACCATAGGAGGTTCTGGAAAGACAGAAAGAGAGAAATCGCTACGATTTGACAGCGACTCAGTCTTCGTACTATTGAAAGTACTCCTTGATCGACCTGCAATGTTTGGTATTGTCTCCGTATTGGAATCTAAGGCGAATGGGTTCCGAATTTCATCAGGACTAGCACGCAATCCCTGCGAAGACATATCACGCAAAGCGGCTATGCTTTGGTCAAGTTCGCTTTGTTCGCGAAGAATGGCGTCCATTGAATTAACACTTCCCTGAGGGCTTGAGTATTTGGTGATAACATTTTGATCTTGAGGATATCTCTGTTCTTTTCTCATCATGCTCGGATACTTCCCGTCTAGATGCTCATCCGGTTTCAATTGAGCCTCTGACGCGAAGGCACCTTTCTGCGGCGCTTTGGATGAATCCTCCATTGTATAATAGGAGAGTGATAGCCCAGCGGAAGGTTGATACTCGTTTTCCTCTGATTCGTGGCTACTGGAAGAGGATGTTGGGGAAGGTAAAGCAGTGCCTTGCCTAGGGAGATTTTCAATTACAGACCCATTTGAGCGAAAACTAGACTTCTTCTCGATAACCGTGTCTTGAATCAGCTTTGGTTCACCAGGGAATTGCCTCTGAGGAAGAATCCAAGAGAGGTTAGATGCTCTGTAACCGGAGTTCTCTGGAACTGTCAGCTTATTTTCAGCACCTGGTCCTTGATATGAAAACGCTACAGGAAGAATGTTGTCGCCATTAATTTTTTCAGATCCTAGGCCGGCTTCCTTTCCTCGGTTAGTAAGAGACGTCGGAGATGATATATCTTGAAACGTCGTATAAAGACTGTGAAGGATTAGGAGGTAAACTTCGACAGCACGAAGAAATCTGCCAAGGGATGTTTCCGTAAAAGCAACTAGATGGGAAGGATCAGATCGAGAATTCGTACACAGAGAATCCGACTGGTAAGGAGCTCACAAGTAACGAAGTTAGCAACCCCTAAACCCGTGCCAATAAGTAAAGCAAAAATTGGAACCATGTACGAACGAAAAGCAGGCCATGTATCCTTGGGTGAGATATAAATATTCAATAAAAACTTGAGGACGAAGGTAACCATGATTGAGGTCTGGATTGTACTATCCGCCACGTATATCGACCCGTATCTTCGTTGCCCAGTAATGAGTCTCCATAGGATTTGCAGAAGAGGAACAGCAAGAAGGGCAGCAAGACTACTCCATTTTAAGATCAATCCAGTGAAACCCCATCGGTTCCAGCTTGCACTGTGCGAGACCTTGTTTCTTTGTGAAAAGGTGAGCCGGGGACCGACTTCGCCTTGTGGACAGTGGGCAACCAAGCGCCAGAAAAAGAGATCGAGGAGTCCAATAGAAAGAGCTAGAAAAATTTCTCGTGCATAAATGAAGCCTGTAACAGTGTCCAAGCCAACACCTCGTGCCGTATCTTGAGGCCCTCGACATAGAACCTGGCCGAGATCGAATGTTGCTGCGGCGAATGCAAGAAAGGAAGAACCGTAAAGAAAAACAGATAACCTAAGGACGCAGTCGAGTTTGCCATTTAGATGGCGTAATTCGTAGCATCTCAATATTGATGTACTCACAGCTTGACTTGCTTTGTGATGACATAGAAAGTAAAGACCCCGATCCCCATGATACCCTCACAGAAAAGAGGAATATCACTCAAAATGGCCTCGATCTGAAGGATGAAATACTCAGGTCAGCAGCAAAATATAATCCTGAGCGATTCACTCCTACCGCCGCATCGCTACTGAGCGAAAAAGAGCTTGGTATAAGGGTAGTGACGGCGGTCATCTTCTGGAAAGCAGAGATAAAATATGGTTACAAAAAGCTTGCTTCTGGCCTGGCAGAAACGGAGCTCGAGGTGGTCGCCAGGACTGTGAAATGTCGGACAGTGAACACAAAGAAAAAGGGCGACTAAAGCGCTAGTGAACGAAAGGTAGGCGCAATCGCCACTCCAGACCCAGTGAAGAGGGGGACAGACAACCCGGTTGGAATGACGAGGAAGGTGGGCAAAAGACGCAACAGGGACTTGGATCTTTTAGATACACCATCATAACGACTGAATACATATCGTTGTTAATGGAAACCAAGCAGATGGCTTCACCTTTACTTATAATTAGGAGTCCGATCAGTAAGCAATGGGGTGCGAAAAAGAGCGAGATAGCCGACAACGTGTCCGGCCAGCCGAACAGAATAATGAATACTACAGAATACATACTTTATTTAATGAACGTTTGTTTTATTTACAGTCCGAGTCCATTCCCCGTTGAGCCTGTAAGCTGCCTCACAAGAAACATCCCTCTGCCTTCATCGATACTCTTTGAGCTTCTCATACCAATAACACTCTTCGGTCTTGGCCTCACGCTTCCTGATCGCCCGAGTTGCTTGGTAGGGCTGATACTACGTGTCGGAGTCAGTCCCCCGCCAGTAAGTTGTCTTGCAATCATGTCTATACCACTCCCAGCACCGGTAAATTGACGAGCGATTGTTGTAGTACCCGTGAGTTGAGGTGTTATCTTTGCAGGGATAGTTGTAGATGAATTCGACGATCCTGATCGAATTGGGGATGTAAGGGGAGATCCACCGCATCCAAGTAGCAACTTGAGAGTTCGTCAGTCCATGGCCCAACTTGACGAGAGAAGATACACTAACCAGACACTCTCGGCACCAAACACCACCCTCGCCATCCGTTTTGGCAGCGCTGTCCAACCTTTTACCGCATCCGGGTACGTCCTTCTTTTCATCTCGGCTTCTGCCCAATAGGTACGCAGTTGTGATTTCTTTCTTACCACCACACACCAAGCACGACGAATGCCATCTGGTACCTTGAGGGCCGGCGACAACACCTCGTTCCATAAGGGAGACCGCCTTTTGGCATCCTGGACATGAGTTTTGACCGCCAAATCGAGGGAAGATGGATTTCTGTGGACTCGAACTCAATGGTATGCTGTATGTCCGCTGACTACTTGATTGGTTCGCAGTGGGAGCAGTAACCATACTCGGTGGTGAAGGTTTAGAAAGTTTGACTGACTCCATTACATCATACAAGGGCTTTGGGCTGGCATATTTCTGAACAACAAAATGCTGTGGAGGTGCACACTGCAAAAGATTATTAGAGGTGATAAAATCGTGGAGGACACAATCCTACCTGAATGTGACAAGGGCCCAAATCATTTCTCACAAATGAAGTCGAGCCTTTCTTTGTGTCGTTGAAAGGCTTGTCGCAAACTGCGCACTTAAAGCATTCGGGATGGTATATATGCGGCACATCGTTCTCGTCAACGCCAGGAATAGTAACATATTGGCCACCTTCCCGAACATTGAGAATGGGACTGGAGCATTTGCTGCAAAGGGATGTACTGGTAATTGCAAGAGAAGGACTTCTGATTTCCTTCACTGAGCTGTGGCTGATATTTTCGGACTTCAACATGGTCTTTGTATTCAAGGAATTCGACGAGTTATGATTGTGTGGTAGGTTATAGCCAGTGCTGCTCGATGATGAAAGCCTCAGCGGCGTGTCTGGATTAGAGGGCATGCGGTCGGGATTGAATTTATTTAAGCCACTTGAAGGCGAACGTGTCGGTGAAGCGGAAGGAGAATATGAAAGAGCACTAGACTGCAGCTCAGTCAGAAAATGTCATGCCGTTTGGTAAAAGTTCTTACAGTGCTGCTCATTCCAGAAACAAATGATTCTGAATCGCTGGGACGGACGCCCCGCGACTTAGGAGAACCTGTGTATGAAAGCCGCTGTGTTGTTAAAGAATTGGATCGTAGACGGCCAGAATCGTGAATCGCAGGGCTGCTTTCGCGAGATTTCACAATACCTAGTCTTTGCTCTAATTCATCAATTGTCGGGCTGCTTTCTCTGCTCTTTCTTCCTTTACTGGAATTCAAGCCACCCGGGTTACTAGATATTGGACTGTTATTATTACTGGGCCTCTCTTTCTTTGGGGTGGTAGGATCGCGTTTGAGACAGTTGTCGAAACAGTCTACGCATGATGGTCGGCCAAAAAGATCGACCATGGGAGCATCGCCAATATTCTTGAAGCATGCAGCGCAATTGTAACAACGCTTGTGCCAATATTGTCCACCAGATTGTATGAAGCCACCTTCGGCTTTAAGTGTCAAAACAGGTCTAGAACAGGCAGGGCAAAGTCCCTTAGAGCCACCATGAGTCGTGAAACAAGGTCGACAGAGAAATGAATTCGTTTTGGATGGATCAGGATCGGGGTATATCGTTGCATCTGGAGGAAATACAGTCGAACAATGAGTACAAGAATGCAATGGAAGTGTTTCCTTGGGTTGAAGTAAGGAGCCATAGACTTTCGACAAAGTTGGATCGTGGGGAGAGAATGAGGGAAGAATGTCATTTTCCACATCTGAGAATGTGGTAGACTTCTTGAGCGGGGAAGGAGGGCGAGGTGACTGAGAAGTGACCAAACTGATATGGTCGGAAATACCACTCTTTAAAGAATGTAAAGGGGTAGGAGCAGAAGAAAGAGGTCGCGGAAAGCGTCTAGTAGAGCCTAAAGATGAGGTAAACTCATGGGAAGCCTTCTCGGTTGATGAACTAGCGGTCGTCGAGCGTGGTATTCGTTCAGTAGAATTTAGCTTCGGAGATTCCGATGAGACATAAGTCTTGGACCAGCGGTCCTGATTAATGGTTGTTGAGGAGCTAGACGCATTTTTCCATGCCGCTGCTGTAAAACGGTTGCATTAAAGGTATGGATTCAAATGAAGAACGCACTGAATTATGAATCCATGACATACCTACAGGGGTGCCTCCGCAATGGCATCGCGCACCAGCAACAATGTCTCCGCACCGACGACAGAAGCCCATTTACTGTGAATAGCTGGCCGTTTAACTGAGAAGATGGAAACACAAACTACAAATTCAAGGTGACCTACTTTAAGCAATCTCTGGTTCAACTTCGGGTCACGTGAGTCATATCTATAAATAGGTCTCGCTCAATTTATCTTGCCCGAGTGTGTCCTGCCTTCTTGATGGTCAATTCAGTGCCTTCAACACCCAAAAAACCAAAACGTTGCTCGTCAAGACTCTCTCCTGTCATTTTATCCCCATACTTTAGTCCGACAAAGGGATCAAAGTCTACTCCCGAAGTATTTGAAGAGAGTGGCAGAACGAATCATGAGCCTCATATATTGACAAAGGAGGATCTGGCGACTCACTATGATGATAATGGCGACGACACCTTTACATCCCCAGGAATACGATTGTTTCAAAATACTTGTACAAATGTTCCTCGCCCTACGCTTTCGGAGCAGCTTCTTCTTCGTCTCGAGCAGCTGAAACCAAATTTGATCCAAGGTTCGCTGAGCTGCCCCTAGTGCAAGGCAATCCTTCAAAAATTTCAAGATAGTAGCTGATGCATATAAAAGAAAAAGTAGGCAATGATCCATGGAAGCTTCTTGTCGCTGTCACCCTTCTCAACAAAACAGCTGGAAAGTTGGCGCTCCCAATATTTTGGGATATCATAGACAAGTGGCCAACGCCCCTCGCATTGTCAAATGGTGCATGTGATACGTCATATCTCGGTCTATTCAGGCAATCTAACTGTTGTTCTACTTTATTTATCCATAACGGTAGCCAACAAGGAGGAATTGGTGAATCTTATCCGATGTCTGGGCACCCAGAACAGACGTGCCGAGAGATTAATCACATTCTCAAGGACATATTTGCTAGAGCCCCCGTCGATGTACGATATGCGCCCGAGAAGGGTTTCTTCTCCGCGAAAGACTTCACCCTTTTTCGCGCCTTCAAAAAGCTCGAGTTTATATCCAGCAACTCCGATTTCCCATATTCCTGGAACAGGGCTGTACGCCCTGGATTCATATCGAATTTTTTCGTCTTGCCATGAAGATCCAGGTTCAGAAGAATGGAAAAACGTCATGCCTCACGACAAAGAACTCGTCCGCTTCTTGGTGGGTTACGATTTTTCCTCTCAACATTTCGTACATTCTCATGAAGATTTAGAAGTGGAAGTGGGCTTTTTTTGAGCACATCGAATGGTCTCCTACGAAAGGCGTTGTAGGCCCTATGACAGACAGGCGGTTGACAACATTCATCGAAGAACTTGAAACAAATGATATTACAAGATAATGACACTTTATTTGAGCAGAACATACAATGTCAGTCCATTTCCGTTAGCAGGTCGTAAATCTTTTCCGTATTTTAATATTAAAGCTTCCCCCTTAATGCAGGTTGCCAATCAACGCGATGAAGCTTTGAATTTTTGCTATTGAGTATTATGCAAACTTTCCAAAGTGAAACCAACCCACCATTCCGGGGTGTAAATCATCAACGGTGGATGCACCAAGTAATCGCATCGAGGTCGTTATCTCGCGTCTCAAGATTTCAACGAGCTTCGAAACCCCTGCGACGCCGTACGCCTAGAGACCAACGGTTCTATGAGCTATTTGATCGCACTTGCTTATATTTATATCTTACACTTTGCGCATACAAAAATTGGCGCCCAAGACCTACCGCTTTGGCGCCAAGGCACACAGCCTTCACAACATCTACAGGAAGGGTTCACCCAAAGTACGCAAAACTGAAAACGCAAATCACGCTTACCAGTCCCGCGGTGTACACCACCTGATTTATATTCTATTACTTCGTGGAGTTTTGTCGAGACACAATTTAGTACTCACCGTCGATATATACTGTTACATGATCAATTAGCGACCAAGTTTACTATAGGAAGAGTGAGGTATACCTTCAAGTTTATTGAACACGTCTGGTCGACGTTGACGTAAAGAGTACAAGACTTCCATCGGAGGTAGGGAACTAACGAAATTAACATGTCAAATCAATTGATCCTGTCATCGAGGCACCTGAAACCCACAATTCTAGTTGTCTTCCTGGGTGAACAAAAATACTTTTCAAGAGTGCCATTGATCGGAAAGTATAAATGACACCTACCTCCGTGGTTTGATAACAGAATACCATCAACCTTTGCCTCCATAGCTAAGACGGCATCCTGAATATAAATTCGTTAAATATATATACCTCAAGACCCTGCAAATTGACGAAACGGACCTCTACACATTGTATACCTGCATGGTAGAAGTTATGTCATCAATATGCGATTCTAATTCAAAATTCCAATGACCCGCGAACCTTTGATAACAATCGGAAGCTTTGATATACTGCGCAACCAAGGAATCGTCTATAGCATGTTATGAGCAATAAAAAATGACTGTGGTAAGGACCGACCTTTTCCCAAGTCATATCTCTATCATCATTAGCAACCAAGGCACCTGCAGTTCCGAATACATTTACATTTTCCGGCTGGTCAGCCTTGGTTATTTCTTCATGATAGACTGGTCCTAACTCCTCTTCTTCCAGTACCCACGGACTGCGTATATCTCGTTCCCTATTTCCTGCAACCACAGCATCTACTGTCAAGAAGATAGCCTTGTATCCCAATTGTTCTATTTCTCGAACGCGCTTTTCTGCAAGAGCATCATCACGATGTTTGTATAGTTGGAAAAATAGGGTCTGAGTTCGATCAGCAGCGTCCATGATAGCAGCAGGAGAAAAAGATGCATTGGAGGAAATCATTTGTATAATTCCTTCTTTGTGTGCACCTCTAGTGATGTTGATCTCGCCTGAATAGCGCAAGTTAATATCATAAAGTCTGAGGGGATATGAAAGTTACCATCTGGATGTCCGAGCTTCGCAAGAGCGGCACCGCTGACGAAAACTGGTATGGAAGACTGATAACCTAAGATTTTTGTTGACGGGTCGCAGTGAGATACTGGCCGCATTACGCGTGCATTAAAGAAGAATCGCCTAAAGGCAAGAGCATTCTCAATATTTGCTAGAATATAATCAGAGCTTTGCCATGAAGAGAATTATAGGAAACTCACTTATTTCATCGTCGGAAGCGGACGCGTAATAAGCGAGTGCTTTATGTGATAAAACGTGTTTGGCCACGTTCTGGAATCGTGAGATGAAGTTGAGTGAGATGAGCAGACCGAGCATAACTCACCTCTATGTCTTGTAAGCTTAGTATCCTGCTCAATGGTGGCATGGTCTTCCGAGCTTGCTCTACCCTAAGTTCATCCTTTGTCTTCTTAATATTCAGGTTTGCGCTAGCTATAGCTTGCTCGGATTTAGCGTCCAACGATCCGAGATGCTTTGACGGGTTAAGATTTTTATCGAGAGCATCAGGAGGATGTATAGGCTCGTAGGCGGAAGTAGCGTCGCGTCCAGCGTATTTGAGGATGATCTTTGCTCCGCCCGGATGTTCCTGGTATTTGGGTTGTAAAGACTGGGGACAGATTACTTGGAAGTAGAATTGACACGTACAGGTAGAAACTCGGTTACGTCGTAGACCTTGTTGTGAATTATAACCCAACAGGATCTAATGTAGGGGTCAGGGGTGAGCTGACTTGAGAAATGTATAACGTTACTTACTTTTGGGAGTTGTGTTGAGCGACCTGCTCAAGTGTCCAGGACGACATAGTAGAGTGATACTTTGGGGAAGCAGTGAGAAAGCAGATCGACAGGGCTTCTTATGAGAACACGGGGGATTCATGCGTTAATTTTATGAAATTAATGAGTCTGGGGATGGAACCCGGACAAGTGGATACACCGGACCGCCCGGAAGGTGGGTTGTCATAGATCACATGACATCGCGTTGCTTGTTGCTGTTATGATTTGAACCGCGCATGGTCGGCATGCTTCACATTTGATAATTGTTCAACTTGCACTATTCGTCATGCCGCCTCTTCCCAGCAGGAAATCCCTGGAAGCGATGAAAAGGGTGGACTTGCAAAGGATTTGCAAGGTATATAATCTTATTCAGGCTTCTCACTTCATCTTCTTAAAAACATTCAGGATTATGGTGTTCGGGCAAACTTGAAATCGGAGGCTCTAATAGATTTATTGCTTGATACACAGTAAGCCTACCTTTTATTCTTTCTCAAAGTATTCACCCCCCCGAAAATCTTTTGTAGATCAACACCCGTCCCAGAACCGCAACCGGTTAGGAGATCAGTTTCTACTAGAACAGCAAGTAAAGCGGGGCCCAGCCGAATATCATCGATGATAGTGCACGACATCGCCGAGGAAAACGACGACGATGCACCACCAAGTGATCCCCCTCCTCCTCCAGAACCTCCCTCTGCGATGCCCGTTAGGACTCGAAAAGCCAAAGAGTTGCAGACTCGACTAGGTGTTGGGAAGCCAGTAGCCGCCGGCGGAATGGGTCCAAGAGCAGTTACACGGTCATCCGGTTCTTCACTTTCAAGAGGAAAACGAGAAAGATCAAGTAGGCTAATCAAACCCACTGAGAGCACTATTGAGGAAGGTTCGTCTCTCATTTCTTTCTGACTAGTAGTCTGTGAAAAGTCTCAATTTGGCTTCAGAACCGGAGAATACCAGCGCCGTTTCTAAGGGTGCGTCTATTATTACGGCATCTACATATGTCACCTTCTCACTTTGTAGCAACAGCTACTGCATCATCTCACGATCCACAGAAAAGTTTGCCTCTTCCAACAAGAGGCAACAATGGAGAGAGTTTGGATGTGAGAAAGCTCGTGGATGATGCTGTGAGTCATTTAAATTACCCGATTTTGACAAAAGTACTCATCACATGGGATGCCAACAACCAGACGCGGTCCTTTCAAGAACAAATAAACGCATTAAAATCAGAACTTAGCCAAATGCATTCCATGCAATCCGAAATAAACGATCTACGAGCACAGCTTACCGCTGTACGCAAGTCTCAGCAAGATATCTTACCGGATGCAGAAATGCTCCATGAAACAGTTTCCCAAGTCGATTCTTTAAAAGAAGAGATCAAGCAACTAAAAGAAGATTTGTCTACAAAACAACAGTCTCCTCGGCCGTCTACACCCAAAGCTCAAATTTCTCAATCTCTGTAAGCCTGTTTTCTCTAGTGCTTACGCAATATCTAATTGTCTAACAGAGGAATTGGCCTTCCCCCACCATTCCGGAACGGTCCCGCCAGTGGCGTAAATCCCGACAAGACACTAAAGCCTGGCCCCGGCCCATCCAACAATATTCTAGGGAAACGTGCGCGAAGTTCAAGAGAAGCAAGTGTTGAAGAAGAAGAGGAGCGGGAAAACGAACAGTCTGGCGAGACAACTAAAGATGATCGTCCTTTCAAGAAAAAGGCGAAATTGACGGCAGACAGAGACCAGGGCGATGCAGTCGTTGATGATCAAGGACAAGGACCTTCCAGTCGTCCTATTCCTACTTTCACTGTCTTCCGAGGATCGGAAGAGCCCCTTGACTTCGTTGACCCTCCACCGCCAACGGACCATCTTCCAGATTTTTTCAACATTGACGCGACACCGCCTGACTCCACTTCAAATGGTTTGGGGACCACAAAATCCGCATTGCCAACAAGTTCAGCCAACGGTGCTGAAAATCAGCCCCAGGCTTTTGGCTTCTCATATCTTCCAGCCACCTCCACCCCTAACGGCATGTACCTGCCAATTTTTCCATACCCCGAGCCCCCTCAATCACCGTCGCCGGCTGGACCAAGTACAGGCCCTTTCTTGGGCCGCCACTTTGATGAACGGACGGACATCTTCAAGCCTTTCGGTTTGCCATCTCCCCTGAAATCGGGTCGACACTACGGAAGCTTGCAAGAAGATCGAGGGGGTTTCGTCAACCCAGCAGCACTTTCACAAGCGGGGACATCTGGAAAACAAAGAGAAATTTCAAGTAATGAAATTGCTGCTGGGCTTGGGCTTGTGACCGTACGGACCACCTCTTCGTCTGATCCAGTTCCCACAGATCCTCCTGCAACCAAAAGGACGATGTATGGAACAGAATTGGAGAGTGATACCCGCTTTGGTGATTTTGGTGTGGAAGGTGTCGCTTCGGGTTTCTGGGCATCCCGAAAGTATTGAGCTGGACTTGCTATTTCTTTATTTTGAATGTAAATTTTCTATTGTAAAACCAGTAATCTGTAGTATCTTTCTTTTCCCATACAACTGTAAGCCAATTCCATAAATATATTCCACTCTACGGCAACAACCACTCGAACGTTATAATCGCAAGATACGAAATAAAGCAAATTGGTACCCAAATCTTGAACTTTGCTTTTATACCTTCTAGATGGAGGGGACGAACGATAATACTTCCTCGTATAGCAACTCCTTTAGCTGGTCCTTGGACATCTCATCCTTGTGGACTAAAAGAAAAATATTAGATAATACATAGGACTCAATCAGGGCAACTTACGATCGAATTCGAAGTAACTTGGGCTCAAAGGGGCCACAGTAGGCTCATCCTCGGGATCATGCTGCTTTTGTCAGTAGACAGACACCCATGTATAATGTGGTACACTCACGTAAGCGGTCAAATAAGGGTGCGCAAGGGCTTCATCAACTGTCATCCTCTTCTTGGGGTCGAAAGTCTAACGAATTGACAGAGATCGGCAAAAGCGGAAAGTTGACATTTTGCACAGTCCACATACCAAGGTCTTTGAGAGGAAATCGATAGCCTCGGTAGAGGCATGAGGGAACAGAGTTGGGAAAGGTCTCTTTTTGCGGATGGGGAGCGCCCTAATGTAATCCCGAGATCGCCTGGATGTGATAGCATAGAATTCGTCGAGACTGGGGGTGCCTATCGTTTCAAACCATAACATTCATTGGGTATGTTTTACTGTCTCTATGGAATGCACATACCAATAACATCAAGAATTAAATCAAGTTGGTGGCTATAGTCACGACCCGGGAAGAGTGGGCGCCCGGTAAGCAACTCTGCGAGAATGCAACCAACAGCCCAAATATCAATTGCCTAGTAAATCATATTTAGTTTTTTGCTTGTAAGACCAAGTAATCAGAGTTTGTACCTTTGTGTACATCTTGAAGGACAACATGATCTCTGGGGCACGGTACCATCGCGTCGCGACATACTCGGTCATCAAGCCGACCTCCTTGCCTCCTGCAACGCTGGTCTTCACACTTCGGGCCAAACCAAAGTCGCAGACTTTCAAGTCACAATTGGCATTCAACAACAGGTTTGCTGGTTTAAGATCGCGATGGACAATGTCGGCACTGTGAATGGATCTTAGAGCACGAAGCGTCTGGTAGACAAAATACTGTACATATGATAACATCATCAGATAACAGGCGGCGTTGGATATGATAGGGGTTTCTTACCTGGCAATGGTCATCGGTTAAGTGCTGCGTCCGGATAACTCGGTGAAGATCAGTTTGCATCAATTCCTGGATAACTGTGGCTCAGCATCGTCAGCACATCGTCAAGGGCTACTAAACGACATGAACAGACAGTAAATCTCAGTAAAGGAATCGAGAGTAGGTGGCTTGATGATATCGAGGATGGATATAATCTGGGAGAGGTCAGATTATATTATCGCATGATATCTACGACGCTGGGCACATTACGTTTTCGTTCACGCAAGTTTCAGAGAAGAACTTGAGAAGCTTCAACTCTCGGAGTGTTCTAAGGCAGAACAGAGTGTGGTCGAAAGGAAGGATTTTCTTGATTGCTACTTGACGCCCACTAGGCTTGTGCAGGGCGGCTGCGACAGTGCCATATGCACCTTCACCAATTGCATGTAGCAACTGATAATCGTCACCTAGAATGGGGTGAAAACAAGAACTCAAGGAGAGTACTGGTACATACCGATCTCGAACTTGGGGAGGGGTTTGGGATTCTTGCGGGAGGACATGATTTATGGACACCAGATACCAGCCGGTGAATGAGATGCAGTGAGATGGATAAGCTCGCAATCCCGAAAAGATGGGAAGCTGAGGTCTGTCACGGGTATCTACTTTTAAGTATAGCTTTCTCCTGATGGAAACATTTTGTGACACAACAACAGGCGGTGTAAGTCGTATCTGATATATCACGACATCCCGTTTCATTACAGTCAATCACCGAGTGGTAACTGCAGGGGAAAGAACTTTGTTCAATTTTTACTTCAACAGAACTGAGAACAATGAGAAAAAGAGTACAAACAAAAAAGAAACCACGGTTGTCAGTGGTTGCCGCTGGGATCATGCGGTTGTGTTGTTAGGGAAAGGCACAAATACCTGGCTCTGCTTGTTTTTTTTCCATTCCACCTCTCTTTCCTCCTCCTCTTTGTTCCTCTCCGTCTCGTTCACTTCTTTTTTTCCTTGACGCTCGCTGTGCTCGACGCGTTCTTACATTCTTTGAACAACTTTTATCAATTTCATATCGCTAGCGATGTTTGCTTTCTCTCTTGGCTTGGCTCTTTTGCCCTTCATCTCTGCTACCGTGATTGACGTCCAAGTCGGTGCTGGTGGAAATCTAGCCTATTCCCCTGAAGCTATTGTGCGTATGATACCTTCTGCTTCCGGTTGCCCATGTTGATTTCTTTTCAAATTCAAGTCTGCCAAAGTCGGCGATCAAGTTGTTTTCCATTTCCATGCAAAGAACCACACAGTGACGCAGTCCTCGTTCGCTGACCCTTGCGGAAAAAAGGATGGCGGAGTGAACTCTGGATTGTATGTTCATTTTTCTTGTACTGGTTGGAAGTATCTGATGAACTCTTACCAGCCAATTTGTCCCGGTCAATCAAACGGACAACCTCCCCACATACACCGTCACTGTGAACAATGTAAGCAATGTGTTATTTCTTCGCCATATATCGTGATTAATAAACTTTATTAGACCGACCCCATCTGGATTTACTGTGCGCAAGGTGCAAAGACTCCTGCTAGCCACTGTGGTGCTGGAATGGTGTTTGCCATCAACTGTGGATTAGACGGCGCCCCTAATTCGTTCACTAACTTCAAAAAGGCTGCCCTGGCCGTCGGCGCGAGCCTCTCTGCCTCCGCTGCCGCTGCTTCTCCGACTGTCTCAACCCCGGCAGACACCGCCGCTCCCGCCGCTTGGACTACTGCTGCATATAGCGACTACACCATTCCCCCGGCGCCTACTGCTACTCTTGTGACTCAGGCCATCACTCTTGGATCTTCGTCATGGACCACGACTTACTCTTCGTATCCTGGTTCTGCTGCACCAACCCCCAATTCAGTTGAAGGTACCGTCCACAGGGTTGTCGTTGGTGGCCCAGGAAAACTTGCCTTCGATCCCCCTACCATCTCTGCCCAACCCCGAGATGTCGTCGTTTTCGAATTGTAAGATTTATCATTATTTTTTAATAAATCAATCTTCTCATCTGTGCAATTTTAATAGCCGTCAGAAAAACCACACTGTGACACAGTCCTCCTTCGACGATCCTTGCAGGAAACTCAATGCCAACGGTGTCATCGGCTTTGACTCTGGCTTGTGAATCATATTTATTTCCTTTTCCAAACCTATTTTATTAATGCGGAATTTTAGCATGCCCGTTGGTGACGATGAAACCACTGACTTCCCAACATGGAACTTCACTGTCACTGATACCGCACCTGTTTGGGCCTACGTAAGTTAAATGTTTAAATACGTTGCCTTGCTTGCGTTGACCTTGAATCATCTCTAGTGCCGTCAACAGCTTCCTTCTAGTCACTGCGGTGCTGGAATGGTGTTGTAAGTCTTGAAATTATTATTTTGCATCAGTTCCATTGCTCACAAAGATCTCAGTGCCATCAACTCTGTTGAAACCTCGCCACGCAACTTCTCTGCATTCCAGAATGTGGCTAAAGCGCTCAATGGCACAGCTGTTTTGTCGACCAATCCAGGCACCCAGTCTCAAACGCCAGGCAATCAATCTCAAACCCCAAGCGGTGCTGTTACTATCAAAGTTGGCGCTGCCAGCATCTCGATACTCATTGCTACTTTGATGGCCGCCCTTCTCTAGAATCAATCACGTTCGTTAGCATAATGTTTCTTCATGACACGGACAATAGCACCATTAGCCGAGAGCTAGTCTTCGGACTTTTTTTTTTCTATTTCGGCCAGGACTTGTCGAACATACCCTTTCTTGATCATTAATATACCTTGTTGCACAATGCATATTGATGTCGCAGTCTTAATAACACGAAGAAAACGAAGCGATAGTTTTAAATGATACAAGGTAAAGAAAACATGACCCGGGAAAAAAGCATATTATGTATCGGGCAAAAGAGCAGGAAGATTACTCGCCGCCTATTGATTCGCGTGCTTTTTTCTCCTTCTTCAACCTTTTCCTCTCTCGTCGCGCTTCCTCGTCTTCAACTTCACCATCTACTTCTTCTTTGGCCTTCTTCTCCTTCTTGCGTTTCTTCTTCTCTGCCTTGTCAACATCATCTGCTTCTGCGGTCTCTGCTACGGCAGAAGCGTTGGCTTCAGGCACTTCGGATTTGCGTTTGCGTTTCTTCTCCTTCTCCTCTTTCTTGGGGCTGCTGATAGCTTCGGAAGGCTCAGCAGTAACCTTGGAGGTTTCCGGAGCCACAGCGGATGTCGAGGGCTCCTCATCACGGTTGTAGTCAACGTAGTCCCGACTCCATTCTGCAGGTGTAACACCCTCCACCTTCTCTCCATGCTTGCCCAATTTACCATCCTTTACCATCTTCTTCTTTTGAAGGGCGACAGGACCAAGTCCCCAACGACGTGGGTAAGTATCCCGTTCCATGATGCATCGCTTAACTTTTGCAACTACCCCGTGATCACAAGTAGCAAGTTCAACCGTCGACATTTGTGCAATGGCAAGTGCGATTGCCTCACCTATAACAGAGGTACGATGAGATAGTGTATACAAATGATATATTATTTGCGAACGCACCCTTGGTTGTCATCAAGACAACTTCCTCATTCAGAGATATATCTGCCTCATAGCGTAACAACCCGGGTATCATAAGTTTCGCACCGTAGCAAACTGCATTGACGGCACTGTCTTTCACAACGATGCGCTTATATCCAACCATGAGGCACTCCAAAGGTCTGATGACGCGACGGAGATACGATTCTAGGAGACTGCACGTAAGCGAAATAAAGATAAATCGAAGGAAAGTACGCCTTACCATCCCTCGTGTTGTCGTACAACCACTGGGCATCCATAACATCATGCATTGTAACAATATCATCGTTTTCAGACATCGCACCACTTCGGACGCGACGAAGCTCTTGCATGTGTCCACCGACACCCAGGACAAGACCAAGATGAACACATAACGTACGAATGTATGTACCAGCCTCACAAGATACCCAGAAAACGGCAAGGTTTCTTTTTTCGTCGAATTCAAGAAGTTTGGATTCATGGATTGTTCTGATACGGAGTTGACGCTTGACGGCAGAAATAAGAGGAGGACGTTGGAACAAGGCACCAGTCAAGGTCTGTAGAGCACGAGGAAGGGCCGCGGGGTTGGGAAGACCAGCATGGAGACGGAGAACGCAAACATACTCTTTTCCTGGAGGACCTTGAGTATCGCAAGAGTAGAAACGGGCCGAGACAACACATACCAGCGCCCTGTTGCGACTTGACCAATCTTGTTGCACGATCTATGCACACAATCAAGCAACCAGTAACTTTGGGATCGAGGGTACCACTGTGACCAGTCTTTTCAACACGAAGAATACGTCTCAGCCAGGCAACAACTTCATGGGAGGAAGGGTTGGACGGTTTGTCTAAGTTGATGACACCCGACCTGAAACCAGCGTCAGCGCATTGCAGGAATTATTTTCTTCAATTGAACATACTTGACGTATGATACAATATCACGCTTCAGAGGGCTGCACCCAGAAGGAATAGGAGTGAAGTGACTTGATCGCACAAGCAACTTGTCATAGTTTTTTAACAGAAGGGGCCACTCAGATGTATCCAAGGCAGGTGCGGTTTTTTCAGATTTAATGGCATAATCCCCAGTCTGTTGCGCGGTGGCGACTTGCTGCCTGGTTAACGCTGGCGCCATTGTCGTGGACGATGTCGAGGATTTTGATTTTTTGCCGGCAGCGCTAAAGACCTACCAAAATTTGCAATGCCGCTGAGTTTGAATAAGCGGCATTGACCGAAACCCTAAATAATGCTAATCCACAAAACTAGCAGCGTTGCACTTTTTGTTATCGTCCAGTACCGCCCTTCGCCTCAAGACTTCAAAAATGGTCAGTCTATACCGGGCTACCGCTTTGCTGAGTTCTCTTCTCAGTAGGCTAATGCTCTCTTCCCCTCCAGCCTAAAGCCGCGGCCGCCAAAAGTGCTTCCACCAAGCACAAATTTGTCATCGACTACTCGAAGCCCGCTACCGACGGTGTTTTCGACGGTGCTGATTTCGAGAAATTCCTCCACGACCGTATCAAGGTCGAGGGCAAGGCTGGACAACTCGGCGAGAGCGTCAAGATCGTTCGTGATGGTGAGCACAGCGACTTATTTTTCACTCTCCCACAGATCTTGACTTCTTTGTAGGTAACACCAAAATCACCGTTACCTCCAACATCCCCTTCTCCAAGAGGTACCTCAAGTACCTCACCAAGAAGTTCTTGAAGAAGAACAGCCTCCGTGACTGGATTCGGTACTTATCATCAACAACTCGAGTATTTCTCTTTACTAATATGTATATAGCGTCGTTGCTTCCTCCAAGGACAACTACCAATTGCGTTTCTACAACATTGCGTTAGTGTCTTTTTTCTTTTTTCCTACTTGTTTGCTCATACGTATAAAATTCAGTGGTGCTGGTGATGACGAGGAGGAGGACTAAATTACCACCCTCTCAATACCTTCTTGTCGGCTGTGGGTACCTTATCGCACAAATGTATAGATCACATTGTTGAATGCTATCATTGAAACCAATTCATTTTAAAATTCAGAGTAAGGCAATCACTGGCCCTGTAGTTGGCTAATCAATTCTTTTACTGCTCCTAATCTCCCAAGCTTAAGAGAAGTCAACTAAGTACATTTTGGAATCATAATTTTTCGTTTCCTATGTCGTTATTACTACAACATAACCAGGATGTAAACACAGGTCATTAATTAGTAAAGTAATAAAACCTGCATTCTACTCTGGTTGAATAAATTAAATAAAACCAATAATATACGGAGATCCCATGTTTATCGAGGAGGTAAAATAGTGGTGTAGAGTTACTGATATGCGTCTTGAATGTCGGGGGATAATTTCAATATCCTAAATGAAGAAGAATTTTTTTCGCAGAAATACACCTCATCCTCTTTCCTTCCCAGGAACAAGACTTCGTCCTGTAAATCTGAGTCGAAATCCCCTGAAAATGCGTCTGTTCTGCCTATCGCAGCTTTAGGTGAACTAATGCCAGATCGTTTACCTGTAGATAGGATACTTGGAACACTTTTGTTACCAACAACACTTGAGTATGTCGAACTTGAAGAAAGCGGAGTACCGATCCGCCACACGAAAGGTGCTCTTCGGTTGATATTGCTAGGCGGTGGGTTGTATTGTGGTAGAATCGTCCTTGACTCATCTGCAGGCTTAAGCAGGGCATCACCTAGATTAACAACCTCTAAACCACCTTGCCTCACTGCAACCAGCACAGATCCTTTATCAACGTCGAAGGCCTCCAAACGCTTGATATCTCCCATTCTGCCAGATGATGGCGCCATCTTTGTGTTTGATTCTACATCGTCGTTGCTCCAAACAAATTTCCCTTTGAGAACGGATCTACCACGGGCGTCAACGACTGCAGTGCTATGACCACCACGAGACGAAAAAAATAATGCAGGTGGACCAAAATGTCGAGGCTGTTCTAAAAGAGAAATTGGCTTGAGAAGGGTTACTTCTGAGGGTGGTGCATTGGTGGTCGATTGCATAGGTGCATCAGTGACAGGGCCGACTGCGCGAAAAGGTTGTGTGGGGTCAACACTTTGGAGACGAAGATCCTTCAACAACGTATAATCTGTATCTTCTTCGCGTCGTACTGGAAGATCCGGAGGTAAGAGTCCGTCTTTGTACCATGCTTGCATAAGAGACGACTTCCAAGGTCCTGAGGTTTTAAAGATAAGTAATGATCTGGTTGACATAACACAAAATATGATTTACCATGAACGACATTTTTTGGGTCGCGATAGTACCATCTCGGAGGTGCAGTAGGTGTGGGTATAGGTAAACCCGGAGGGGAGAATTGCGTTTGAGTCAGATCGACACTATTTTCTGGTTCATGCTCCGCTTTGTATTCCAAGAATGAAGGATATGTCGGAGGTATGATATATTCATCAGCAATAGATGCAAGAGGAAAGTTGGGTGCAAAAGCCAGTTGCTGGAACGTGGTATACGGCCCCGACTGAGCAGTAGCTAACATAACCAACTCTTCTGATTGAGGCGTTGAATTCGTGACTGGCTCGGGAGTTTGTGGGCGCTCACGTTGAACTCCAGGGTGCTCATTTGCAAGGAGGGCCGGACTTGCTGACCGATCAAGCGGTGGCTCTGCAGGAGTCCCAGTGGCTACTACCGGGACAGAAACGCCAATACTAACGTTAACATTCGTTTCCTCTTCAGCCTGCTCTGCTTCAGTTGTCGCAGCCATGTCTCCGGGACGCGCTTCCCGAGCTCGTCTTCTAGCAGCTCTACGTTCAGCTCGTCCTATTCGAACCTCTCGAACCCTTACTGTTGCCGGCTCTAAACCGAAAACATTCTGGGCAAATACAAGAAAGACCTCAACCAAATCATCTCCTTGTAGTTGAAGTTCCAAAGAACGCGGTGAATCAGGCAGAATGAATGTCCGGGACAAACCAAGTGCAGTTCTGTAGGTGCCTGCAAAAAGTTCGACCTTTTCGCCATTTTCTCCGCACAAGATCGCCAAAAAGCTGACAGGATCATAATCAGCGATTTAAAGACCAAGATTCCACACGGACAAACCTTTTCTTCGCCGTCTCAACAGCTTTGACGAGAAGTGCGCCTTTAGTACCAGGTAATTTAACGTACTCTAACTTAGGCGGAGGTGTTTGATTAGATGAAGGTGTCCATCTGTTACCTTCTCCAGCATCGACAGGACTTGAAGGAGTTGTAGGTGGACGGTCCGTGGATCTCCTAGAATTCAAAGCATTGCTGATAATACGGGGTATAAAGCGAGATGAACGAGATGAAGTAGGAGTAGGCGCTCTATATGAATCAGGAATACTGGGTATGGGAGGGTTAGGCAAAGTTGTGCTTGAAGTACTAGAGGGCAATGGATTTGTGACAGAGCGCCCAGTAGGAGTATGTGAACGGTTAGATCTAAATGATTGAGATCTGGAAAATCTGGTTGAGGTCCCTCCAGAGCCCGGTGCAGTTAAAGGACCATTTGCAACGGTAGATAGGTCAGGCGCAGCTTCATTTGACGGACTACTTAGCATTATGGACCACCGGCGACGTCGACGATTGTTGGAATTGGTCGTGCTTCTGCCTATAGAACTCTGACCGTCAATGCTACGAGCGGATGAAGGTCCCTCTTGAGCAGATTGGGAGAATGAGGTAGAGGGCGTGATCAAGATAGGTTCTTGCGGGCGTCTGGTACCCATGGGTGGGAGATCAGGCATGCGGCTTTCCAAAAGTGCCTGAGCAAGGCTAATATGGCCCTCAGCTTCCTCATCATCGTCTTCCTCAATAAATGGAGTGTCGGGATTCGGCATCTGATCGTTTAAAGATGGTGGAGAGGGGGCATAAGATAAGGCTTGTCGTAAAGTGATAAGGGTCGGAGCCGGGGAGGGTTCTGGGGGCGGCACGGATTGAGCCAACGAAAGGTCAAGGTTCGATGGACGGTTCCTTCGTCCGGACATAGATGGACGAGGAGGGACTGGCACAGGGACTGCTTGACCACTTATAGAGGGCACTGATGGTGTCGAGGTGGTACGGCCAAGGGTCGCGCTTGTCCTTTCATCCAGATGACTACCACTTGAACCAGCAGCAACAACGTCAATCGCTTCCTCATCGCTCGACTCAGCCCAGTCTGCCTTGGAGTCGTCTTGTAACCTTGTTTCAACAGTACGATGGACGGGAGCAGCGGCCAGGACGTTGCTGACCGACCCACCCCTTGACCTTAAGGACATGAAGGAAGGTCGGGATTGCAATAAAGGAGGATGTAAGGTCTCTGAGGGTCCGGCATAAGGAGGAGGTTGGCCAGAAGGTCCAGGAATGGCAGTAAGATGAGTAGACTCCGGAGGAAGTTGTACAGGTGGTTTTGGACGCTTTTTTGGTGCTCGAGGCGTGGCTGACCGGGGTACGAGAGGAACAGGAGGGGGAGAGGGAGGTGTAGGCAAGGGGTTATGAGAACTTTTACGAAGGAGTTTGGCTCGAACGCGTTCTGGATCTCCAGGAGGAGGAGTCGACAAACTAGCTTTCCTAATTTTTTCCACTGAATCGCGGACGTCGTTGATGTCCCAGTTTCGCAGAGATGATTTTTTTACGTTTTCCCTTCTACTACGATCACGTTCTCTCCGAACTTCGACCTCAATCCGCCATTCGATTGCCTTTTTAACTTCCTCGAGAGCGTAAACACGCACACCATCTCTTCTACCAGCTATAGCAACAAGAACCCCTCGCTGTTCCATTACGACCACGTTCTTGAAGCTCACGCGTCGGACCAAAGCATATGGCTGAGGAGCAGGTGGTGATACGAGTGGAAGAACATCAAGACCTTGGGCGTGACAGAGGAGAAGATAATGAGGAGCCAGGAAAGCCCCACTTGATGGTGGAGTACTAAAATGTGAAGGATTCAATTCAGACGTTAACGCTGACAGAGAAAGCCCAAGTTCGAATAAAGTAGGTGCTGGAAGTGATGGAGGCGGTGTACTTGGTCGGATAGGCAAGGGCGAAGGAGAGCGAGAAACTGCCTCTGAATTTGATTGCGGGGGTTCGGTGGGAGAGACATCCTCTCGAATGGGTTCTCGAGAAGAAGCTAAATGAGGATCCCGACGATGTATGAGGTTATTGAAGAAACCAGAAAGCCTATTAGACGACCGGGGCTGCAGATAATGAGAACAGAGCACTGGAATGACATAAAGAGACTTGCCACCTCCACTGATGACCGATGCCTGGCTCTTCTTGCCTGACTACTGGCTGAAGACTCTTCCTGAACTGTACTGCTCCTTGGAGGGGGTGCTACGGGGGGTGCATCGTCGGACGCGCCCGGGGATGAAGGTGCGGTGGCGGCATGGTCAGGTTGGTCAGTGATATGGACGCTGGGCATACTATGGACGCTGACAGCATCAAGGGGCTGAGTATCAGCAACGACCTTGCCATCGTCCTTGTCGGCGACCTGAAGATCTGTCGAACTAGAGCTCTGGTGTTCGACCATGGCAGTGTGGTCAGAAAGGGAGGTCATAATGGGAACATAGGGTATTGCTGGGAAAGGAGGTGTCTGGTGAGAGAGATTTCGGAGAAAGTACCTTTGGCTTACGTAAAAATTGGCAGTCTCTGTGTGTTTGAAAAACGGCCATCTTTCTTATCCCCAATGTCGCTCAGATCCCGCGTGTGGGCCCGTCGTGCTCTTTTGAAGAGGGCCGCCTTTTCAACAGCACATGGCCCTGCTTTATCCTCCGTCACTGAGGCTGACATTGCTCATTTCTCAAAGTTCTTAGCGCCTTCCTCAATTATCTCGACTCTTTCTCCCTCTCCTGCAACTTCCGACGAGCTTCAACCTTTTAATAATGACTGGATTGGCAGGTTCCATGGTCGCTCTACCACCGTTCTTAAACCAAAGACAACCCAGGAAGTTAGTCAGATTCTCAAATGGTGTAATGAGAGGCGTATTGGTGTCGTACCTCAGGGTGGGAACACAGGTCTCGTTGGCGGAAGCGTTCCCGTGAACGACGAAATTGTCCTTTCTCTCGCCAATCTCAATAAAGTTCGCTCCTTTGACCCTGTTTCTGGCAAGTATAATCTTTCAACGAATTGTTGTTTTCTGACTTGGACTCCTATTAGGTGTCCTGGTCGCCGATGCTGGTTGTATTTTGCAATCTCTTACCGACTATGTCACTCCGCATAATCACATCATGCCAATTGATTTGGGAGCCAAAGGCAGGTATGTCTACAGTTTAATTATATCTGCTGTCATGTCATAATTTCCCGTTCTCTCATAGTTGCCATATTGGTGGAAATGTTGCTACCAACGCAGGCGGTTTGCGCCTTTTGCGTTACGGGTCACTGCATGGCACTGTACTTGGTCTCGAGGTTGTTCTCCCAGACGGTACCGTATTGGATCAGCTTACAACCTTGCGGAAGGACAATACGGGTGCGTATGCGCGCCAATTCGCTAATTCTATACTTGACGAGGTCTATAGGCTATGACTTGAAACAGCTCTTTATTGGCGCTGAAGGCACACTCGGCGTGATTACTGCCGTCTCCATCTTGACCCCGCCTGCTCCTCAGGCTTCGAACAACGTTATTCTGGCTTTACCTTCTTTCGACAATGTCCTACCGCTCTATCAAACCGTCAAGCGCCAGCTTTCTGAAATTCTTTCCGCCTTTGAATTTATCGACCGCACTGCTTACAATCTAGCCGTCAAGCACGGTCAAGGAAGAGCGCTCAGCGAAGACGAAATTGATGGTGCCGAGTGTTTTGTTCTGGTGGAGACCAGTGGTGGACGGAAGGAACATGATGAGGAGGTGAGAGTAGTTATTAGTTAATTACGGCAGGCTAATGCATTACCTTTTTCAGAAATTGAACGACTTGCTTGAATCGCTTCTTACGGCTGACAAGCCGCTAATTAATACAGGCGTACTCTCCCAATCTCCTGCTCAATTTTCCTCCCTTTGGGCACTACGCGAAGGCGTCACGGAAGCTGTGTCCAAGGAAGGTAAAGCCTACAAATATGATATTTCAGTCCCATTATCATCCTTCCAACACGTCGTTGATGATACCCGGGAGCATCTGCGGTCACAGGGTCTTCTGCACGACAAAGCTGTCAAGTATGTACTCGGATACGGTCACGTTGGAGATGGTTAGTTTTTTTACGGTACGAATATGCCTGCGTGTCAGCTCATTCAAACCAATGCTAGGTAACCTGCATCTGAATGTCGTCGCGGACGCATTCTTACCGGAAATTGAACAAGCATTGGAGCCATACATTTATGAGGTTGTCGGTGAGTGTTTGAGTTCGATTCGTGTGCCTATTTTCCACTGGAAACTGAGTCCCACTTTTATAGCATCTCATCGTGGCTCGATATCTGCTGAACATGGAATCGGGGCCATGAAAACCCACGCTTTGCCTTATTCCAAGAGCGCGGTTAGTATTGGTCTGATGAAGAAAATTAAGGATGTATTTGATCCCAACGGCATCATGAACCCAGGCAAAGTCTTGGAGTAGAAAATTCAATGGTTCTATCTATGTCATATCTATATCTTTTTGGTTGAATGCGATCTACGAAAAGCTTTTCCCGTGTTGTTCCTGTACCCGATTAAGTTGTTGACCTGGAACCGGGACCGGGACCTTTTGATAAATCCAATCTTATCTTGTCACAGTTGCTTATACATGCGTATTACTTAAGGGAATGAACGGGACGTTGTGCCGCCTTTTGCGTCCATACCACCTATATACTCGCTCACTAATTACGCTGTATTCAATCCAGGATACATTTCCAATGTCAACAGAGCACCAAAATTTATCAGTAGAACGGGTTGAGCTCGAGGAAGTCAGTAAGCCTGGTATAGCTGCTATTCATGTACATCTTGTTGTATTCATTCAGTAATCATCTACACAATCAGATTAGTTTGGAGACTGCCAACGAACGGAAAGAGGAAGGAAATCAATTCTTCCGTGCTGGGAAGTGGAATGATGCATTGGTAGCTTACCAGGCTGCCCTCAATTGCGTACCAAAGCGTTCACAGGCAAAGGGGAAGGAAAAGTCAACGACAGATGTCGAGGGAGAACATGTTTCTGAACCAGCCAAAGAAGAAGTTGTTACAGACATTTCATCACCGGCCGTAACAGACACTGAAAAGAATAACTCCAAACTTCGTGCAATCTTAAACTCGAACATTGGGGCATGTTATGTCAAGTTGGTATGCACTCCATGTGTTGTACCGTTTTATACGCCAGTTCCACTCACACTGAGTGTCTGTCGTTGATATATAGGGTGATCACAAAGAGGCTGTGAAGTTTTGCTCCGAAGGTATTCGAAGTTGATCTCAGAACAAGACATATCGAACTTATATGTTGCCTCGTTCCAGCTATCTTGGACGATCCAGCCTATATCAAAGCTCGCGAAAGACGAGCGGCGTGCAACGAAATCCTTGGTACATGGACAAGTTTCACCTCCGCGCAAGAAGGTACTATCTGAAATTCCGCCACAGAACGTTTACTAATCAACTTGTCAGATTATAATGCCCTGCTCAAGTTGCATACATCCCCAGCTCAAATAAATGATGTACAGAAAAAGTTGAGACTACTAAAACCAAAGCTGGAGTCGGCGCAAAAAAGAGAAACAGACGAAATGTTGAATAAGCTGAAAGGTCTGGGGGACAGCATATTAGGTCTGTCAGTCTCTTTGCTGCTGATGAGGGAAGATGCTGATGCACAGCAGGGAATTTTGGACTATCGACCAGCAATTTCAAGTTTGAACCCAATGGCTCGGGAGGATATTCAGTTAATTTTACCAAGTAAACCAGGGGCGGGTAGATATTAATATTCTTTACGTAGGTTGATCATTCGATTGTTGTTGTTGGATTTCGAAAAATAGTTATAGCTCGTGGTGGCCAGATCTTTGGTAAAAATTGAGACATATGAAGCACAGCGAACGACAATATGAGACAGACCCTCATTACAATACGCCCTATGACGAGGCCTTTGGGCATAGGACCATAGGTGCGAGAGTCCCGCGAGAATGAAGCGTTGTCCCCACTGACCCAAATGTGTCCCTTTGGTACTTTTATGTGTTCAGTCGTTGGAGCATATTCACCTGTTGGATCAACGCAAACGATATCCCCAGGCAACCCGATGACCCTCTTGCAAATTATTGTATTGTCCGGATCGATTGGAGACTTTGCCACGATTAAGTCTCCTCGTTTGAGGCTGTCGGGGAAAAGTCGATACGTGATGTTGTCTTCAATGACAATCTCTCCGTCGACAGCAAATGTAGGGAGCATAGATGGCCCAGTCATCTATATCATAGTATTATTGGGAGCTATTAACGCACTACCTAATACAGATCTACTCACGAAACTTGGACGTCCGACATACCTAACGAAGAGATGCGCAGCGCAAGCAAAATTCATTACCTGAAACGATGGTATTTCGTCAGCTTTGACGTGTCGAAACATTGTTATATGATCGCACCTTTAAAGTTAAAATGGCCGTTCTCTTTGTGAAATGCGGCATTTTATGGAACCTTGAAGAAACACTGGTCCATGAGAAGGGTCTGTTACTTGGAGTGGGGCCGAGTTTTTGAAAAGATGGTCGAAAAAGAAGCCAGGACCTACTAGTCCTCAGCCACATGCTTCACGGGGCAGTTAGGATGGTCTATACACTGGGCGAATGACAAGTCACTGGCCGTAAAGGCGAGACATAGTTGGAAATGGTCAACAAGTTGTGGTCGAGTTAAGCGATTGCATGGGAATATTGAATAAGTACGAATTTAAATTTATTTATTTTTGTCATCTTATCTGCTAAGTCATTCCTCTAGATCTTTTGAGAGATGCGCCCAGGAAATATATCAATGTCTTCCTTCAAACGTAAACCAACAGGCAAACAAGCCCTTCATGTTCTCCCAGGAACCCGAATTTCTCCAGCCTCCAATTTAAGCTTGATAACTTCGACTGGAATAACGTCTCTTGATGATATCTTGGGTGGGGGTGTTCCATTAACTTGTTCCCTACTTTATGCTGCTCCAGATATCCACTCTTCATACGGCGACCTTATCCAGAAGTATTTCGTGGCACAAGGGCTTTTCTGCGGTCATCGTGTATGCATTATTGGTGAAGATGCGGAAAGGTTCGCCCACAATGCTATGTGGTTACCTAAATCACAGAGCGCAAAGAGCCGCAACGGGGGCAAAGATTCTGACGATGAAGACATTAAATCGACCGACGCTGGTCAGAAAGTGAAGATTGCGTGGAGATATGAAAAGATGAAGCAGTTTCAGACGACAGTTGGGAACACCAGCCCGTAAGTTCTCATATGCCATTTTATGCGGTTATGATGTTAAAATACCGGCCAGAGACGCGGAGTCTTTCTGTCCTGGGTTCGAACTGTCGAGTTGTGTGCCAGAGGAAGTGATCAACGAGGCGACACAGAACGACAGACTACATTACGTGGACGTTGGAGTGAAAAATATGTGTACTATACTTGAGGAAGTCTCAAGATACTTGGAAGGGAGTAACACAGTAGCGACTCGGATATGCATCCCAAGACTCGGGACAGCTGGATGGGGCGACCTTACGCCACAGGTAGGTTGCATGACGCACGTAAAGAAAAGCGCACAATTCTCATTTTGCATCAGGGTGTATTACACTTCTTGCATTCATTACGGAGTATTCTGCGCCGACATGGGCATGGATGTGCTTCTATCAGCCTTGGAGCAGATATTTCGACAGATAGATGGGGTGGATCTGGGTGGATTGAGAAAATTGGATGGGCGACAGATGGAGCGGTCACTGTTTCCGCATTTACAGGTGGGTAACAACGGGAAGGCACAGAAGGGTAACGAAGCAGCGTACTGACAGATGATATTTCCAGCAAACCCGGGACTTTCCAGCATATTTCCGTCGCATCATGGACTTGTCTCGCTGCACAAATTGCCGTCACCGCACACGCTAAGTCCACCGAGCGACAGGTTCTCTACACTACGGGGACTTGGATCAAGCGGAGAAAATAATCTTGCATTCAAATGTACACGAAAGCGACTGGTATTCGAGACACTACACCTCGACGTGGAGGGAGGCACTGGTGAGAGACGAACGACACCAAATACGACGACGAAAGGACATATAGAAGTAGAAATTGAGGAAGAGAAAAAGGAAAAGAAAGTGAAAAGCAAGAAGAAAGTAGTGTTTTCTAGTGATCCATACGATTTTTAAGTAGATAACGATTAACAAAGGCAACGATCAAAAATGACAGATTGTTGTTTGCTGTTTATGCTCATTCTCTCTCTCTCTCTATGAACGACCATGAAATGAATTCAAGGGCGGACCCTCCTTCGTCCTTTGCTCGTCCCATGGATCCCTCTCATTATCCAGATCCCTATCCCTTCCGTTCTCCCCACAATCATTTATCTTCCTCCGTTCCCCCCCTTTCTTCCTCTTCCTCCGCCTCCACACGCTCTTCAGCATACACAAGCTCAGGTAGTGCTCTCGCATATGCAGACTATTCCAACGTGCATGTAGCTTCCGCCGACGACGACCCAATACGTGAAACACTCACACAGATGCTCGCCAATGACCCTGCTCAGTCATCCTCAGCTCGTGGCCCCGTTCTCAGAAGTCCGGATCGTACCAGGTGGTCCGAATCTCAATCCACCGGCCTTCGCTCTCGTTCTTCTTCCCTTGGGAATGGCCTTTCTTCAAATCATCCAAGCGACTTCTCTCCACCGCCTCTATCACAGAAGCCCAGCTATGATGTGACCTGGCAAACCGTAGAAGAAAAGGACGAGATCGCCATGTCAGAAGAGGAGACAGACGATGAACCGGGACTCGACTCGTCCCTTGAGGTGGATTCGGAGGATAAATTTGAGGAGAGAACATCTGCTGCAGTCATTGCAGACGAAGGCCGAGGGTTAATAGTGCACGGTGATAATGTTCCTATCGTTCAGCTCCATGTTCAGCCAGGTGCGCAATGGTCCCCCCTTTTCACCACTTTCTGTTTTTTTATTTCTAAAAATTTCCCTTTCATCTTTCATAGGCACAACCCATCTTCTAATAGGCTCTTCTTCTACTCCCAACGCTGTACCTTCGTTCCTAACGACTGTTCTCCCCCAAATTGCCCACAGTCTCCTGGCGTTGGATATCTCTGCCAATTTCCTTGGTGCTCTACCCCCTGTTCTTGCCATTTGCGAGTGCCTTGAAGAGCTAAATGTTGCCTCTAACCCTCTCAGAGTCCTCCCTGTTTTTCTTGCCGACTTGCTTAACCTTCGCGTGCTGATCGCCGACTCGACTGGCATTAACACTTTACCCGATGCCCTTGTCGATCTAGACAAACTTCACACCATCAGCATCCGGCGAAATAAGCTTCACGCTCTTCCCAGCTGGCTCTGTCTCCTTCCCGCGCTACAAACGCTCTGCGTCGATGGCAATCCTTTTCAAGGTCCGTGGAAAGCTCTCGTTGATCCTTTATTGGCCAAAGTCCCCACCACCCCCATTTATCCCCCTTCAACACCTATGCTGCCCCTATCGGCGGGTGCACAAAGCTCTAACGCTGACACCGAGACTGACGGAACAACGGATGGTGACGACTTTTCAGACCGCGAAAATCCAAGTCCTCGGCAAAGTGGTCTGTATGCTCGCCACCCCGAAGAAGAAGACCAGACGATCACGCCGGAGAGGGCGCCCTTTCTTTCACGATCAACAACGTCCCCGCTGCCTATGGCCAATAATGCGTCACCCACAAACCACGGCAAGCCACTCACAAGAACTCGTACTACCCCCAATCGTGCCTACTTTGATCAAACTCGTTCACAGACGAATCAAAATCAGCCTTCAGATCCTCAAGGGCAGCCTGCGATGCCATCCTATAAAAATGTGGACGGGGGAGAACGCGAGGTACGGAAGATGAAGAGTGCTGGCGATCTTCGGCGAGGTAGGTCGGCAACTAATGTTGCTGAAGAAAGTGAAATGCCCAGACCACCCATAATCAAATACACAACCTCCCTCTCGAGCTCAAACTTATTGCAAATGGGAACGAATGGCACTCCCACGAACGGACATGGAGATCCGAGCAATCTGGCTGAGCAATTTAATAAGAGGTTTGCTAGTGTTGGTCAGAATTCACCCTACGCATCGCCTTCACGACCTCCTCCGAACGCAGCGAGGCCAATGCTGAGCCAGTCAATGTGGAATTCTTCACCAAACACACACAATTCGCCTGTTGCACCCTCATTAACTGCACCCTCTGTATCAACCGATGATAATTCGTCCAGTCACTCCGGAAGCCCTATGATACAGCAACCCACTGAGTATAACGATCTTAAATCAAATCGACGAACTCGCCCAGTTAGAGAGAAAAGTAGTCGGTGGGGCTTTTTGAAGAAAATGTCGATGGGAAAGATGAAGCCAGACCCATCGTCGTCAACAAGTTCTCCTTCCGGTTCACCCAACCCTCCAAGAATTAGCAGGCCACAGACTTCTAGTGGATCCGCTAACTCACACTCGGGCTCTATTTCTAGGGGTACATTTGACCGACTGAGCAAATCACCTCAAATAGATGTTCGACTCTCCACGACCAACATTCTGGATGCATTGTCGATTAGTGCACCTTCATCACCTCCGCCTCCCAATCCACCCAAACTACCATCGAATGAAGCGACCGGAGGTTCATCACTGACAATTCCTTCAAATAGCCTTTTAGTACCTGGTGGTAATCCAAGAACGAATAAACGAAGGAGTTTCCTACCTGTGGAAGCACCTGGTACAATGTCACTTAGTATTCCTGAGAATTCTACATTTGTATCGGGCGTCGTCATTTCGCATGATGGCGAAGATACCACATCGACGTCTAAACAAGATCCTCGACTTGTTAATCCCAGTCCGGTGCTTGATCATGAGCAGTATATCCGACGCGAACAAGATCGCGCACGCGATGCATATATGCGTGCTCTCCGATCTGTCATGGCATACTTAAAGGACATGAACGACCTTGGAACTGTACAACAAATGTCGAACCCTTTGAGTATGTATGGCCAACCAGCACAAGAGGACCAAGGGCATACACGACCAAGGCGACCCACCATGGTGGATTCGCAACGGGAAGTATCAATAGCTTCTAATTCATCAGTGCCGATGTCTTTGTCGGATAGCACAGGCCATTTGCGCTCTTCAGACTCCATTGCAGGTATACGAAGTGGCACATCGAGCCAAACCTTGAGTATGGCGTCTACGACAGATAGTAATGGTTCGTCAGAAGAGCGCAAGTTCAAAGACGACAAAGGGAAGCGAGCGATGGTTATTAAGGAAATCGTCCTGTAAGAGAGTTTCGTATTACCTAAATATGCTTGACTATGAATACTAATCATTATACGCAGAACTGAACGGACATATGTCAAAGGTTTGCAAGAGCTTGTTGACATTTATATCAAGCCTGCGTCAACGCCGGTCAACTTGCTTAGTGGCGTTGGATCTAGTAAAGACACGCTCGTACCCGCATCTGAACGCAAGGTTGTCTTTGGTGGTATCGACGCTTTATTTTCCTTCCATAACGATAGCTTTCTTCCTGCATTGGAAGGCGCTGCTGCGCCTCTCATGAGATCAAGTCCAGATCTGGACATTGATCCAGATGGCCAACTTTCGCTGAGCGTTGCCAAAGCAGTTGGGAATATATTTGTCAAGCACGCCGCCTTTATGAGAATGTATTCGAGTTATATCAAGTAAGTGCGGATGCCAATTTTGCATTCTTAATTATCGGTGGCGACTGGTTAAAGATACTAATGTTACATTGTTGCAGCAACTTCGATAGCTCTGTACAACGGGTTAAATATTGGACATCGGACAAGAATTCCCCGAGCTTAGGCAATCCTTCCGGTTCGGCACTATCACCCTCTTCAAGTACGGCACAACTTGTGGGATTGGGTCTTAGCATGGCTGTTACCAGTAACCCTACTGCTCTCGCAGATACTTCAGCCGCAGCAACCGGTATCCCTAATCTCACTACAAGTCAACGTAAGAGGATAAAGCAGTACCTCAAACGATGTCGCTTGAATCCCCGGCATACACAGCTCAACTTGGAAGGATATCTCTTGTTACCTGTTCAGAGAGTACCACGTTATAAGCTACTTGTACGTTTTCATTTGTTGTTATATTTATTACCATGGGTATTCATACATTTACGCAATTTCTAGCTGGAAGAGCTCCTTCGAAGTACTCCGCCTACATACGAATACATGGACGACCCATTGGATCGTGCTTTGGCCGAAATTGCGCTCCTGGCGAACAACATGAACGAAGGCAAACGTGAATCCGAATCTCGGCGAAAGCTTGTCCAGTGGCAAACTAGGATACGCGGCAAATTCCCGAGTCCACTTGTGCAGCCCCATCGGTATTTATTATTCTTATACATACTTATCAATTTTTCTTATTTTGAAAACCAGGCGACTTATCATGGACGGAAACTTGTTATTGACGCGTGTTGTACGCAAAGCAGTAGTCTCCTTCGAGGCTATCAATGCACAGGGTGACGCTTCGACAGTCCAGGTAGACTGTTTAGCCCCGGAGTTGACCCCACGCCCTCTTATCGGCATTCTGTGTAATGATTTATTGGTATTATGTCGTGACCCCTCAGAGGGGCAAGACCCACTATCCCCCGTTGATCTATGGGCTGTCTTACGAATGCAGACTTTGCCTCAACCTGCTAGTATCGTTCATGGAAATTGTGCGTTTCTTTGCCTTGTTGCATACATGTCCACATCTCAATGTTACACAACAGCCCTTCGACTGGTTGACAACAAAGCGATACTTTACTTCGATGCTCCTTCCCCTTCCGCCGCTTTAAACTGGTACAGAGGTAAGCTATCGTTCTGCGCATATTTCAAGATACTTGTTGATTTCTTTGTTGCAGCAATTAATCTTCATATACCCGCCTCAAAAACATAAATTTGCTGTGAGAAGGATGCGGTTTTATTATTCAAGTTATTTGTGTATCTCTTTCTCGCTTACACTGTATTTGTCCTCTGCAACCATCATTTACATAATTGTCATTTGCACGGTATTTCTCTACTGAGCTTCTTAGATGATACAGCAATTCTTTGATGACTATTAGAATATAAACACTACGCAACAACAGAAAGTCTTATGTATACATAAGGAAGATATAGTAGCTGGTGGTGAAAGTTGACATTGCAGTCTAAGTAGATAACTCAATTGCTAGAAACCCAACAAACCACATTACATTACATCTGAAGTCAAATTTCAGTATGTTGACTGTCTGGTAGGGTGCGCAAATCAAACTTACCAGCCATTGCCAGAAGGCCTCCCAAGCATTCCTTGGTGGAGGGTCATCATATCTGTACACCAACGTCAACTGCGAAGCGAATGCGACTACAATAAATCGACACTTACGTATCTGCTTCAATCTCTTTGATGTTCGTGACAAAGTCCATCTCGTGACTTTTCTTCGCAGGTTCTTTATAGTATAATTTAGCTCCGATATAAAGAATAGGGAAGAGAGCCAGAGGTAGATAATTTGTAACAAATGTGTCTGTTGCCCAACCGCCTTTTAGGAAGACGGCCCAACCGCTCAACTAGATCATAAAGGCGTCAGAAAGATGTTAAAATGGATGAAGATTCACTTACGAAGCAGATTATAAGACATGAAAACATAGCATACCATGCAGCGTATGGTTGTAATCCCGAGGCAAATGGAAGCTTGGACCTGTCGTAATTTTGCGCCTTCATACCCGAATAGAATCGGAGATACGTCAAGCTGATCCCAAACCAAGTCATCAGCCCCGCGACAGCGGTCATGTTTGCAAACCAGCCAAAGACGCGGCCAGAGCCTGATTGCGTTCCCATATATCCCAGCAAGGCGAAGAGAGAGTTGAAGATGACGGAAACGTAAGGTAAACCGTTTCGAGAAGCTCTAAGGAAGATTTTTGGTGCATTTCCAGAGGCGGCAAGACCATCTGGAGATAGTGTTAGGCAAGGAATATAATAAAATCTAGTGTGAAGTACTTACAAAGGGCCCTGGAGCTGGTATACAAGTCACTTGAGGCAGCAGACCAAGCCGAAGTCAAAAGACATGCGTTGATTATCTAAAGTAGTTGAGCTTTGGAAATCAGATTTTGGGGTGAGAAGATACGAACAGATGGAAGTGCTTTTATTCCGGCACGTTCGATCGCAATGACGAAGGGGGATGCAGCAGCAGTTCCCTTTGATTCTTTCAAGTTGAGACCTGGAGAGTCTGACGGAACAAGAAGGCCAATGACGAATGTTCCTAGGACATAGAAAAGAAGAATGCCTTTACAAATGAAATTAGATTGATGGCTTGAAAGGATATTAATGACTACTTACGAATGTAAACTCTTTGAATAGCCTTAGGCAAATTACGTCTTGGGTTTTTGGCTTCACCAGCTGCAATCTAAGAAAGTTATTGTTAGTGCTAATTTCGAGAAGCAAAAACATGTTTATCCCAAGTTCCGCGCTTACAGCAACGATTTCAGTCCCAATGAATGAAAAAGCAGCCTGGGTTAGAACTGCCCAGAATCCAAGGAATCGACCTTTTGACCCTGCAATGTTGTTAAATTGCACGAAGGGTCCCGGGTGCTTCCAATATCTAAACCCTAATCTGTCATGGTTTGGCCCACCTAAACGACGTGTGTTCATGTCAGAAAGAAGTGTTCTTTTTGTGCATCATCATCATGTCCTTACCGCCAAGGTCTAATACGATCCCTAAGATGATAAGACCGGTAATCGTAATGACTTTGATCGACCTATGGTACATATTTAGCTCTAATCTGACATAAAAGTGAAATGACCACGTTGGCCCACGTACGCAAAGATGAATTCGGCCTCTCCATATGCACCTGAGAGATATGATTACGAAGACGATAAGAAGGTCAAGTGAGAAGTTACGGACCTGCGCCTAGCAAATTAATGACGATCACAACAATCATGCAGACAGTAACCCAAACGGCTGGATTGATATCTTTGTTCCAGAAACCAATCAAGACAGAAGCAGCGCTAAGTTCTGCAGGCAAGATGATCGTCCAGTTATACCTGTAGTTATCTTATGTCAGGATATATTCGGAGCATCAAAACACATAGCATAGATACCAGTAATTCCATCCCATGGTGAACGAAAAAGCGGGGTCTACAAAACGTTCTGCCAATTTGATATGACCTCCTGGTATGGGCAAATATGCAACCATCTCTCCCAGGGATATCTAACAACAACATCAGTTAATGGATGGCTGGAAGCTACTGTCACGAACCATGACGCTGTAGCAGATTGACCCCATGAGCATGTACCCTAACAGCAGACCTGGAAGCGCGGAGAATAGTTGGTCGGCGTACTCGATATCGCTTGAAACTTCTTACCAACTGGTCCACCATTCATAAGAGCAGTCGCTGTGCCCAAGAAGAGACCTATTTTGGATGCATCGTCAGACCCATATAGTAGACAAAGCTGAGAGTCTATGATAGATACCTGTGCCAATGACCCCTCCGATACTTCCAACGAATAGTCGTCATATTTCTATACCTACAGAGGGGAGGAGAGACCTACCTAATCATGGCAATATGCCGATTCTTCAACTGTCGCACCAGTTTGTGTTCGCCAGTGGTGGGGTCGATGGAGGGCGCCCGTAAGGACTCTGTGTCCGATGATTCTTGTACTTTCTGTACATGAGCCTCATCCTTATGGACTTGCTTTTCATTCTCGCTCGACATCTCAGATAAAGAAATGGAGGATGGAGGAGGAGTGAAAGATGGATGTGGTCGGCGCACCAGGTCACGAACTTTAATAGGCCTGTCAAGTCCAGGGGCACAGAAACTGAAAAGGGGATTGCTAAACCGAGGGAAAAAACACGTACTCCAAGCCCTCAGCTTGATCCGAGTGGAATTGGCCCTAATCATAGCTTAGCTTATAGAGATAATCCAGTGTACCATACTTCAAGGAAGCATGTGGTAATTGTTACAGATTAGTGTCCTTTTTTTTTCTTGACCAAGAAAATTAGAGCATACGCACCTCTTTTGTGAAAACATTTCGAGGCGACCCTTGCCCAGGTCTAACTACGGTCCATGAGCAATATGTACCTTTTGTGAGGTACCTGAGGGGGAACAGTATCTGTGAGAAAATTCAACTGAATCTATTTTTAGTGTATACAGATA
>Ga0247779_1000182_pt1 | contig 47348 bp, 64 predicted proteins | sample UWRJL221509R5_FD_179925 | JGI IMG/M metagenome (GOLD analysis project Ga0247779, IMG submission 179925) | Plant litter microbial communities from Arlington Agricultural Research Station in Wisconsin, United States - UWRJ-L221-509R-5 | ecosystem: Environmental > Terrestrial > Plant litter >...
GAGAAACAGTTCAAGTTTAGGCGGGTAATCCACCCATTTCCGGGCCTCAAGATATCGGACGTTGGTGTCAAAAACGAAGAAGGGAATTGACGGGATTTGCAAGGAAATAAGCGCAAACTTATATTTCCGGCGGATCCGGCAAAAGGATATTTTGCCCGAAACGCAGTGAATTGAATGATCGATCAGAGATGCCAGTCGGGGCCATATGTCATGGTAACTAATCTACAGGAAAAGTACAGTGTGCGTAAACTAAATAGAATAGATGCGTTATTATATGTAAAAATCCGTTGAAAGTATGTACTGAGATCATGTTCGTCGCGTGTGCGCAAAACTGTTAGGATGGTATTTAACCTTCTCGAAGACCCTATAAAGGCTGATAACCAAGTTGGAGCAGTAAGCAATCAATCCGACGCCGACTAAGCAGATCAATGAAAGTTGTTGACCACATATTTGATCCCCCAAACTGCCATCAAACCCTGGAATGTCATCGGGGGGTCGAGGTATTTTGTTGTACCATGCTGTTGCAGAGGCGGAAGCGCATGGTATAAGCGACGTGAAGAAATTGTCAAAGCACAGTGATAGCGCTGCCGACCATGCGCAGATAAAGAGGACCTCAGAAAGTGTGTGCGCTAGTTTGCCAGAGGTCCGCCATAAACCTAAAGGACGGCCAAAGTACTCTAGCTACGGGGGAAACTAAGCTCATGTGATTGGCATGGTTCAATATTTACTCACGTATATGGCTATCATAACATGTACTAAAGTCAAAGGAGCGAATATAATCACTACAGTGCTGTTCAAGGATGACTGTCAATAGGGACAATATGTCTAAAAAGAAGAAAAACTCACGGAGAGCTCCCAACAGCGCCTGTTGCGTCATGGCGTTTTTCTGTATTTCTTATCTTAATGGCGATACCCAGAGCAGCCGTAGTAAATGAGATATTGATGAACCTAAATAACTGTAGGCGAGGTCAGAGCATTTGCAAAGCACTAGGAGAAAGGCTGACGCACTAAAGGAACATAAGTGTTGACCAGGATGAAAGAACGTATTTGTTTCCGACGCAAAGCCCAACCAGATAAATCTTTATCGCTGGAAGGAGAATCAGATCCATGATCTTCTTCGAAACCATAAGAATCCTCTCTGTCTACGCGGGCGGGCCCCTGAGCTGCAGGCCTCGATGTCCAGGGAGTATCCCAGCCAGGGGTGTTCGTATGTGCAAGAGTATAGGGGGCAGGTGGTGGGGCAGGCATGGTCATGGTTAAATGAGGGGAATCACAATTCGATTCCTTCTCCTTGTCTCTGCGAAGAACGGTAGAGACCTCTCGCTGGCTGGCTGAAGAGGTCAGCATCCATGGCAAAGATATGTCTCGAAAGCCTCTCCTCTCTGACTTTGAGGATGTCGGCAACAGATTAAGACTCTCCTGTTGCTGATGGCGGGAAGTGCGAGGAAGGGTGAATGTCCACCACCGAGATGTGCCTTCCGAGGGATCAGATTGGAAAGAACCTACATCCGACGCACGGGTTTCATCAACGTGAGGTCCTTCCTTGGGAGAAAGAGCAGGTTCCTTGGGTGAAGGTGGCTCATCGCGGGCCCATGCTGTATTATAGCACGAAATTAATAGATTAATAAAAGAATGATAGACCACGAAGAAACAGGTTCTTACGAGGAGATGTCACGACGGTGGTAACTGGAGGGGGTGGACGACGGAAGCTACGAAGACTGGTGGCATGGCTCAAATTTGTTGTGGATGGCAAGGAAGGAGGGCGCTGACGAGAGGAGGAGGAGGACATACGATGGGAGGGCGCAGGGTCAATGAAGAGGCGATGTGCCAAGGTAGCCAGCCGGTCATGAATGTCATACAGAGGTCACACTCCACTTAAATCCAAACCACAACATGGAAGAATCTCTCGTCCCCTCCCTCTCTTCTGGCGTCGTCGGCTCTCGTTTCGTTACTCAGGATGAAATAGAAACTGCAAAGGCCCGCAGAGAAGAACAGTGGAAAGCAGCTTACGCCAGGTCGCTATCTCGTTTTCTGCGACCTTACTCCGGCACTCATCATTCTTTCTAGGCTCGGTCAAGAACCTCCTCCTCAACAACAGGAAGAAGTTTATGATGGCAGATCTCTTGCAGAAGTGAGTATATCTAATTTACTTTCTTGTCATCGTCCTGTATTGACTTTTTGCTGTTGGTTTTGATATAACGCATAGAAACTCGCTGCAAACAGGGTATGTCTTCTTTTCGGTGATACTTCCGTCTATTCTCATTTTATGGCAGATAGCGAAACAGGAAGAATGGGAGGAGAAAACTAAGCTGGGTTAGCTAATTTACAGGTTCTTTATCTTGATGCAAATTATCTAATGTTTTCCCTTTAGCCAACCAATTTCGGGCGCTCGAGGAAGATGAAATTATGTTCCTAGATTCGATACGAGAACGTCAGGAAGAAGAAGAGAGGCAGCGTAAAGAAAAAGATGGAGAAGAAGTTCGAAACTTCAAGGAGTGCGTTAACTACTCTCTGATGTTGAATGTTTTGCTTATATGTCTTCTGGCCATAGAGCCGTCGCGGCTCGCACAAATGTTGTCAATCCCCCACCGGTGGTCGGTCAATCATCTGTCCCAGCACCCAAGGCCAAACCTCCCGTTGTAAAAAAGGACACCAAGAAGACTCTCAAGGGAGTCGTAGTCAAAAAGAAAGCAAAGCCGGCAGCGTCAAGCACAACGGAAAAGGCTCCAACGAAAGCTGGTACATCCAAGGAAGAGAAATCTGATCAACCAGACGCCAAACGAAGGAAAATCGACGCAAAATCATAGTGCATCAAACACTGGGTAGTGTTGGCCGTCTGTATATTATTTGATATAAATTAATGGTACAGGTTGGTTCTTGAGTCGCATACAAATTTATCCTCTTCTATGGACTGACGTTGGTGTTGGAGTCCACCGTACTCGATCAAGGTCTTTCTCTTTTCCTTTACTCGATTCCCAGCCTGCCGTTCGCTCCATAGCCTCTGCCCTTCTCGCGGCAGCCGTACCCATGGTCGTTCGTTCTAGTAGGCGCCGTGCAGCAGGGGTCAGATTCCCGCTAGCCTCTGCTCGTCGTGGTGTCCATGAAGGCGGGGGCATGCTTCCTTTCTTCCCTAGTAAGGCCGTCTTAATATTACGAGGCGTGCCTCTAGACGGGTTCATCAATTCAGCCTTTGCACGCAAACTTTTTGATGCGTTTTCAGAGAGCTTGTGAGATATTGCCTCTCTCGCTGAGATATTGGGCAAATGGAAGGGTGTACGCATGTCGACAGGGTCGCCACCCGTTTGGCCGATGATTCTTGGTGTTGAATTGAGCGTACCCCATGTCATGAGCTGCTTCAAGGCGGCAGGACCTAACTCTGCTGGAGTCGGTGAGGGTACATTAGGGACTAGGTTGAAACCTCTTTCCTCTGAGGAGCTCGGCCGATCTGCATAGCAATTAGTGAGCAAATGATCAACTTTGACGGGAACATAAACATACAAGGTGTTCCACTTATTGCTGCGTCAATCCGACTCCTTGTTGGACTTGGAGGAGCACTCATCGACTTTGGATCGCCGACTGTGTGTTCTTGCTCCGGTAGCCTAGTACTGGCATAGCTCACTGTTTCCAGATTGACCTCGGGCTTAAGTGTGATCTTAGGATGGTATGGAGACTCATCTGCATCTGGTGCAAACATCAGAGAGTTGCGAGCCTTAATTGATTTAGGACAAGTGTGCATAATGATTGAGTGTATACGAAAACACACCTTGAACTTCCACCCATCTACACCGGCAGGTCGTGTGTCCTTCTGAGGCGCCATGACATCGCTCTCCCCATTTTCCACTGAACCTTCGCATTCAGATGTAGTAGTAACAAGCGCATTTTCTTCGTGTTTTTCATCTTCCTTCTCATCTTGGCTGTCTTTTATCAATCCTATAGGCCCTGGTGCCTCTATCGTAAATCTTTCTTTCACGCCGGTGACTTTTGGCGGTTCAATAAGCATTGTTTTCCTTTGTTCAATCATCTTTGTCTGCTGGTCATCTACCCGCTTCTGAGCATTCCACGCCCACGCCCATTTTTCCCTCCGAACTTGATTTTCTTCGTCCAAGATCTGCGTGAAACTCGAATTATCCTCAGAGGTATATCGAGCTTGGAATTCATCCAAACTCATATTTGTATCGTATTTCGCCCGCTTTTGAGGCGGTTCCCCGCGAGCTGGTCGTAATGGTGTCTCACCTCCCAACCCATAAGGCGTCTGAAATTGCGCTTCAGAAGTTGACCATCTCCTCGTCGATGTAGACGGCCCTCCTGGTGTGGAACTCACGTCTTGGAGGCGGCGCACAGAAGCTTGAATCAGGTGGGGGTCTCTCGACTGTAGAGCATCCAAATAATCGTTCGTGGCATCGAGGTGCACTAAAGACGGAAAGAAGTCGCGGGCAATAATTTGAGACAGGGCTTCAGTGTATTCTTCCTCTTCAAGAATGGTTTGACGGTTTAAAGATCGAGCAGGCGCTGAGGAACTTCCCTGGATCATGTCCGACATGTCTAGTAAGCTTGGAAATAAGTATGCAAATGAGCGTCAACTTTCAAGGGGTAAGTTACGTGCAAACACATGACGATGTTCTTACACATCGTGGGACTTTTTGCAACAATGGTTGATCACATACACTTACATAGTATATCTTTACGTAGTGTAGAAATCATTACAGATTCGTACAAATGGGACTCCTACTATTAAGCCTAAGCAAAGGATTGAAACATATATAGAGTGGAGATATGGTTGAGTACGGGGAAAGAACGTGTCAGGGTGGCTAAACAAGCTAGGAAATTACTGGGAATCCAAAGGAGAGTGATATTGTGGAGGGAAGTAAGTTGTCGATAAGGATGAGAGGCAATGGCAATTTCAAGAACGGGGTTCTAGATCTTTCAGATCTAGAACGTTGCTAATCCCGTTCATATCTCCTCCACCGCTCTTGCGGCTCGATGAAATACCTCCACCACTCGGTCGTCCAATTCTACTCTTAGAAAGGACAGAAGATGAAGAAAAGCCACTGCTGGAAGATGGAAGTCGGGAGCTTGGTCGAATGGTAACATTGGAAAGTAGATCATCCGGTAAACCAGGGAGGGCTTTGAATTTGGATTCACTGTGGGGAGAGCTATTCCCTGAACTTGTTCTCGTTGAATATCCGGCAGAAGGCATGGTGAGTGGACGTTCACGAGGCTGAGGAAGTGGTGGCACGGGTACAGGTTGAGTCTTTCCGAATGAGGATCGTTTCAGCTGATTACTGTATGGATTAGGCTGTCCTGGACCTGTAGATCGTTTCATTCCCACAGTTGTCGATGAGGATGTAGATGTATAGAGACTGGCGGAAGGTATAGGTAAGAAGGTGGGTGTTTGCGGACGAGGTGCTGCAGAGGTCGAAGAACTGGCACCGGATATTCTTGATTGAGGTCGGCGTAAACCCGTGCTGATTGCCAGGGGACTTATAGGTCCTGTACTCAAAGAGGGAGATGTTGGACGAGTTGTCGCAGAGGCCGACGGTCGGAAGGCAGTTGGGGCATTTGGAACCGAAGTCCGTCGTTTCTCTTTCAATCGCTTAACGTCTTTCTGAGGAGAAGGAGAATCTTCCATGATAAGAACCCATCCAGAAGAGTCTCCCGCATCTCGCTTAGAACTTCGATCTGATCCACTATGATTACTTTGTCGCGATTCAACAGACTTTCTCTGCAAGTCCCAGCTGGTTTTTGTAGAGGAAGTCTGGGAAGCTGCCGATGATGAAGAGCTGGCGCCTGTTATGGGGGTCATCGGACTTACTGTGGAACGGCCGGTGATACTAGCCATACGCAATCGAGGAACGCGGGTATGGATTTTCTGTTCTAGATTACGGACGCGTGCTCGCATTTCGGATACCATTTGAACACCCTTGTTCTTTGCTACTGATCCTGTCGATCCTGTTGAAGTGGTGTTGCTTACAGATGGGAGGTTACGTGTCGTAGGCTGTCTGAGGCCATTGCGAGGACTTGAAGTTGATGGAGATGAGAAAAGAGCATTTGAGGACGTGCGCAGAATATTGGAACTGTTCTTGAGAGGCACTGGTTTGTCTTTATCCTTCCGAGACATGAAAGGAGAAGGCATTGGAGGTCGAGATAAGGATGCCTTAGGAGTTGTAATAGTGGAGGTGTCGGGAATGGACTTCTCTGGAGATGGTGGCAGTTCTGATAGGTCCATGTTGGACGGGGGACCTGTTTGGAGAAGATTTTCTTCGGAGGATACCGATGATTTACATGACCGCGAGTCATCACGTTGAACTAAGGAGGAAAAGGACGAATTCTGCGACCTGTTAGAGAGATTCTTCAGTTGGTCTTTCAAAATCGAGATCTCCACATTGGCATCTTGGAGTTATATGAGTGGAACAGCGTGAATGCAAGTGAGATAGCGCGGTACCTCTGAGTTCATCTTTGAGGCGCTGAGTCTCTTCTTCGAGTCCAGCTTTCTCTAGGAGTTCGTGTTCCAAGAGAATTTTCTCTTCTAATGCCTTGGAATATTTGGCCTCCATATCCGCCAGAGAAGACGAAACGGCGCGTTCATTACGTTCCAAATCATCATTGCCCATTTCCAGTTCTCTAAGATGGACTTTAGTTTGTTGGTGTTCCTGTCGAAGTTTGTCAAGTTCGCGCTGTAAAGAGGTTGTCGTCGTATTGTGTGTCGTTTGGAGAGACATAAACTTCCCCTATCGCAGACACGGAATGATTAATATCTTAAGAATCTACCCAGACCGAGACAAGCACGCACCTTCCATTCATCCCGTTCATGCTCTGCACGATAAACCTTTGCTTGGAGCTCCTGGTGAGATTTTTCTGTTCGCTGTAGTTCACTCTCCAATTCTGCTTCCAGCTCTTTGCTGGCTTGATGGAACTCGTCTAGCTCCGCTCGTGTCTCGGCCAACATGTCAACGACCTGGGAAGAGGGGGAAAATAATGAATTGCATAGTTTACAAGGGAAGTGGGTATAATTGAGCATACTTCGTTGTACTTCTCCCGCCAATCCGTGCTTGAGGAGAACCTTGGTAAAGTTTTAATACGATGAGGGAGACAATGGCAAAGAAGTATATACATACCCAACACCATCGTCGTCAAGAGACATATGCCTGTCCTTACGAATGAGATCTTTTGGCGACATTATAGCTGTCATCTTGAGAACCGATGCTTGCGAGACCTGTCTCGAAGCAGCGGTGAAGACAGTTTGAGTGTAAGTTGCACCGGGTTCGGTCAGACGACTGTTGATCAGGACATTGCCTTATTTGGCGACAACTAACATGGAGGCATTATTTATATTCATGGCAAAACAATCTATTCAGGTATTCTACTAAGGCATATCTAGTGGCTTTGCACATTTTCTCTTTTCTATTCTTCCAGTCTTTGGGCAACGCATTTCCTGCCATGAGACCGGCTCCAAAGTTGCCCCTAACATACAGTGCGTTTTCAACACACATTCACCATAAAATATGATAAGATTAAAGTGCATACCAGCCTCGCTCGTTGCAAAAATGACACCCAAGTCATTGCGAGCAGTCGTAACAAAGTAGCTTCGTGCATCGCCAAGTGATATCTACCGGATAGTGGATTAATTCATTTTACTCTCTCTTCTCATGAAGTGATCCCGAACTCACGACTTGAGTCCGGACGACATCGCCTCCGCGAAAGCAATCGCCAATTTTTACTCGATCTTTCTCGGTGGCGCGAACATCCTGCGTGCGGATGACACCAGTAAATTCTTCACCCGCGGGAAGGGGAACATCGTCGACGACAGTGATTGATATCAAGGCTTGCAAAGGCGACAGGCGAGTTACAGAGCCAATAACAACAGAACCTGGTACTGGAGTGTGTGGTTGTACTCGAGGAATTTTTAAAGTCTGCAGACCATGAATATGTTCCAGAATCACTCAAAGACGGAGAAGGTGACGAACAGAGCCTTCAAAACGCGGTACACCGAGCAAGCTGGCACGTATTTGACCATCTCTCTCGTATACTCCTGGACCAAGCTGTGGAACTGGGCTACGAGCGGGGAGAAGGATGGGCTGACCAGGTAGAACAGTGGAAAGCATCGAGATGTACGCAATGGACAAAAATGGATAAATCTTGGCCGCACTCTTGCTTTGCTTGACCCTGTTTGGCTCATCCTGATGGGGACATAGAATTCCTCCCCAATGAACAGTTCTGCCAGTTTCGTCCGTAAATTTCGTCTCTGACGATTCACTTCCACATTCCAATGGCTTCCTCTCTGGCTCGCGTTTTTGCAAGAGGTCTTTTGCTTTCTCTCTACTAATCCTCGTGTGCTGACTCTTTTTCAAGGCCTCCATGCCTCTTCGCGTAGACATGCTTTGTCCGCGTTCAATATGCCAGCTATGAGCCCGACAATGACAGAGGGTGGCATAGCGTCATGGAAAAAGAAAGAGGGAGAGTCTTTCTCTGCCGGTGATGTCCTTCTCGAGATTGTATGTCGTTCTCCTTTTCCCTACTCCTGTTAATTGACTTGCATCGCAATAGGAAACTGACAAGGCGACCATTGACGTCGAAGCCCAGGATGATGGCGTTCTCGCTAAAATTATTGTAGGCTCCTGTTTGTATCTTATCTGCATGCTCTCATTTTCTGTAGGCTAGTGACGGAAGCAAAGGTGTAGCCGTTGGTTCAGTCATTGGTGTCATTGGCGAATCCGGTGATGACCTTTCTGGCGCAGAGGAATTTGCAAAGCAGGCTGCCTCAGAAAGCTCTTCCCAGAAGGCCAGCGAACCTTCACCTCCCAAGGAAGAGAAGCAAGCTCCTACATCCAAGCCAGAGGCTCCTAATGCTCCTTCAACTTTAGAATCCAAGCAGGAACTCGCCACCGGTCAGCGCATTTTCGCCTCACCTATCGCTAAGAAAATTGCTCTTGAACAAGGCATTCCCCTGTCGAAAATCAAGGGGACTGGTCCTTCAGGACGTATCATCCGTGAAGATGTCGAAAAATACAAGCCCGCCACAGCTGCCGTAGCTTCACCCACTCCCTCTGCCGCTAAGACCTCGCCAGTGGAATCAACTGAATATGTTGACACACCCGTTTCGAACATGCGTAAGACCATTGGCGCACGTCTTACGCAATCGAAGCAGGAACTTCCCCATTACTACCTCACTGTTGATATCAACATGGATAAGGTCTTGAAGTTGCGTGAAGTTTTCAACAAGACTCTTTCCACCAAAGACCAGAAACTAAGCGTCAACGACTTCATCGTGAAAGCCGTCGCGTGTGCTTTGGCTGACGTCCCCGAAGCCAACTCTGCATGGCTCGGAGATGTTATCCGAACGTAAGCACCATTAATCCAATCCTACAAATTAAAGGCTCACTAGTTTTTGGCAGATACAAGAAGGCAGACATCTCTGTCGCTGTTGCTACACCTTCTGGTTTGATCACACCTATCATTAAGGATGCCGGTGCTAAAGGATTAGCCTCGATTTCTGCTGAGACTAAGGCGCTTGCTAAAAAGGCTAGAGACGGAAAGCTACAACCTCAGGAATACCAAGTCAGCCGCTAGTTGTTTCCTTATATCTGAATTCTGCTTACACCTTACCATAGGGCGGGACATTCACCATCTCGAACTTGGGCATGTACGGAATCGACCATTTCACTGCGATCATCAACCCACCTCAATCTTGCATCCTCGCTGTTGGTTCGACGCAGGCTAAATTGGTGCCTGCTCCCGAAGAGGAACGCGGATTTAAAACTGTACAATCCATGAACGTTACCCTAAGCTCTGACCACAGGACTGTGGATGGTGCCGTTGGTGCTAGATGGTTGGCAGCTTTCAAAGGATACCTCGAAAATCCCCTTACGTTCATGTTGTGACACTGTTGATTTTACTTAGCATTTGGATTCAACCACTATAGAGCTCTATACATACCTACTCTTCTTATGTTCAATTGCCACTGCTCATTTATGCTTGAAGATGGTGATTATTATTAACCTTATTGGCCCTCATACCCCTTAGATTCCGCGTCTATTATTAAACCTACACGGTCACGGTGAGCTGAACGGACAAAATTATATAAGCGCATTCCATGGCGACGAGTAGCCGATGCCCAGGTCCCAGGCACGTAGATGTATATAACATGCACACGGCCAAAGTCAATAGAATCGACATGTTCACAATTTCTCACCTTGAAGTCATCCATGGATGAAGTCTTCTGGGCTAACGTGGTTAAGCGCTGGTCTGACGCGTCAGAGAACGTGATTATCCTCAAGAAAGAGCTAGCAAAGGTTACGGATGAAGTATGTACTTTCTTAATCTCATAAAAGCATTCTGATTCAAAATGCTTACCTTGTTGCATTGTAATAGCGCGACCTGTTTCGCAGTTTAGTGCAAACTCGTAGAAGTGATAACGTAGTGCAACAGCAAGAATATGCCCGCAAAGAACATGGATGCACACCTTCGGCAATAGACCATGACGATTCCGCTATTCATGATGAACTCCAAGATGCAGAAGCTGGTTTGGTGCGAGCGAAGGAAGAATACCGGCGCCTTCAGCAAGAGGTCTCTCTTTTTATACCTTTTTTTATTTTAGCTGGTCACTAACGTCTCGTCAATCTCACAGCTCGCGATATCGCTGGAAACTATCAAGACGTTGAAAATAGAAAATGAAAGCATTGCAGCCATGCATAGACAGCACGTCGCCAAGCTAACAGAAGAATTAGCTCGATCGAATGGTCAATTGAAGAAAGATGCCTCCGAACGTGAACTTCTTCCTACTCCACAGGAAAGAGAAGAATCATCTGGCCCCAAGGAAACGTTGCTTGCGTTCGTGGCATCGAATGAACGAGTGCGTTTGCATGATGACTGACCATTTAATTGTCTCTTACATTGAAATAGGTTCAGCTACTGGAGCAAACTATCAAGGATGGTGAAGAAGACAACCGGCATCTGCAGGATGAACTAGCCGTCACCAAGGATAAGTTACACAGAGCAGAAGAGAGCAGCAAGGCTTTGTTAGCTACAATTGTTAGGCTGCAGGGCATTGTAAGTCGTTTCTTGGCTTGATAGTGGTAGGCAAACTCGATTCTGAGTCTAACAATTGGCCCTATCGTAGGCGCGACACTCTAGTACACCTGGGGTGTTACGTTCAATATCCAACAGCTTGTTAAATTCCGGCTCGCGTAGACCATCTAGAAAACCTTCTTACGCTTCGACGCGCCATCCACAAGAACGAGATAGTGACCACGACCACCCAATAAATTCTTTCTCGAAAACTGTGCCTATTGATGATATGTTTGTTCCGTACTCTCATTCTTCTCTTCCCCCTCAACGTCAGACAGAAGTCGCAGAATTGCCTTTCAGCGTCATTCATCCAGTTGATACCTCGGAAAATCTTTTTGACAGAAATTTCTTGAAGACTGCTCTGGCGAACGACATCCAATCGCTGTTAAGCCAGTAAGTATTTCTCAGGCTTTACCTGAACACATCCCGCATATCTGAGCATACGTTTTTCCTAGTCTTCCTGATGATTCAGAGGATAAGAACTCAGTCATTCACTCCTATCTCTGTCCAACGTTGAATCATCATCCGTGGTGTCCGTCCAATATAGGCCAACATGGATTTATTTTCGTTGGTCTTGGGAAAGAAAAAGACGCCTACAAATCCCCCGTCACCAGAAATTTGTTCGTTGGACTCCCAAAGGGTCACTCACGCACTCGAGCATTTCGATATCTAGGGGTATACAAAGTATCCCGTACTGATCCTCTTTCTCTAGACCAATGGGACTCTCTGTCGGATGATGTAAGATTATTGTTATTGAAATTACTATGTATCGTATGTTCTGATTGACGCTTTGCAGGTTAAGGTGATGTATTCTAACCTCACCAAAGAGAAAACACACGATACCCGCTCTTTGAACGAAATATTGAGCGATTATAATGAAGAAAAACTGGTTGCTCCCTGCGTTAAACTACAGTTCTTGAGGTTTGACGCCGATTTTTATGGGTCTCTGATAGCTCTTCGCAAGACCTTGTCATGATCAATTATACCATTGTCACTCCTTTTGCACAGCTCATGGACAGCCATTACAATATTTATATAGTATGCTATTGTGTTATTCGCAGTCTACTGAGTAATACGCTCCTACGAGCCTAAATGAGACCAAGTTTGCCACTGCCATCAAATGTTTGATTGTGCCTATCTTATCTTGGTGAATAATATAGTAATACCTGGCCTAAAGAGGTGAACATATCTTTCAATTTTCACCTCAATGCCTGCACCCATTTCTTCGTCACAGCCACTTAAAAATCCAGGTAGAGGCCAATGCTGATGTCGCATAGCTCCAAGCTAAGGTCTCTTAGATCGGCCTTTCTTTGCTCTTGGCTTGGAGGGTTCTGCAAATAAACTTGGTGCAGGAATCATTAGGCATTCTCCAGATGGCTCATCCACTGTTCTGTCAAATGTTCGACACACCTACATCACTCCGCCGGGAGAAGGATTCCAACCGCGAGATACAGCTCTTCATCATCGTGAATGGGCATTCAAAGTGATAGGAGAAGCCCTTTCGACTGCAAACATGTCTCTGTCCGACTTGGATTGCATTTGCTATACTAAAGGTATGAAATTGGTCTATCTCACAACATTACGATGGACTGACACTCATATTTCAGGTCCTGGCATGGGTGCACCCCTCCAATCTGTAGCATTAGTTGCTAGGACACTCGCTTTATTACATGACAAACCGCTCGTTCCTGTAAATCACTGCGTAGGCCGTGAGTTGATCAATTGGCTTACATGCAAAATACTCAAGCGATTCGGCTTAGATATTGAAATGGGAAGGGAAATAACTGGTGCTAAAAATCCTGTTGTCCTCTACGTCTCAGGTGGCAACACACAAGTCATTGCATATTCCAGGCAGTGTTATAGGATCTTTGGCGAAACTCTGGATATTGCTGTTGGGAATTGCCTTGATCGATTTGCTAGAGTACTGAATCTCAGCAACTACCCCAGTCCCGGCTATAACATTGAGCAGCAAGCCAAATTGTGCGTTGTTTTCTTGTTTTCCAATAAGGCGCAGTTGGCAACTTTTTTTTTTACTTCAGTGGAAAGCGCCTCGTATCTCTTCCATACGCAACGAAGGGGATGGACGTTAGCTTATCTGGGATTCTCACATCTATTGAAGCTTGGACGCAAGATAAACATTTTCGGTCAGATGGAATCCCGAAATCATCAGAAGATGTGGACATCATTACGCCAGCGGATTTATGTTTCTCTTTACAGGAGACTGTGTTCGCCATGCTCGTAGAGATAACAGAAAGAGCAATGGCTCATATCGGTAGCAAGGAGGTACTAATCGTCGGGGGCGTTGGTTGTAAGAGCAATTACTTTATCATTTGGCACCATTTATTCATTCATTTATTCAAGGTAATGAACGTTTACAGGAGATGATGGGAATAATGGCATCTGAACGAGGAGGTCAAGTGTTTGCAACGGACGAGAGGTTAGTAAAAAGAATAACTGGATATTATATTCTTGTTGATTTTCCGCAGGTTTTGTATCGATAACGGAATAATGATCGCTCAGGCAGGGCTTTTGAGCTATCGCATGGGAACCAGGATCCCTATTGCAAAGAGTACATGCACTCAAAGGTCAGCTCTTTATATCCCTGTGATAAAGACAGTGCTCAAACCATAGCTTAGATATCGAACGGATGAGGTTTATGTATCATGGCGTGCCTAATACTTGTACGCCGAGGTGAAGGATAGGCTGATTGCGCTCTTGATATGTCCTGTTTGTGGAAAGGTTCATGTGAGAATTCTGGTCTTCTCAAATCACAGAACATCCATAGGTACACATTTGGCCCAATAACATTTGAAGGCAAACATTATGGTTGAGAAGTGTTGACAGTACAACTCGTCGAGAATAGGGAAGCCTCTTAATTGATCCTATCTTCTTTAATTGTTTGTGCTGTTCTCTACAAGCAACCAATTGTATCAATGGAATATACAAAGCTGAGACACCTTTTGAATCTTATTGCTTGTTGCGGGACAAAAGCAAAATACAATATATTGCAAACGACGACTAAAAAGAGACTCTGGCATGGCCATGGGTGATGTAAAATTAACGGAGACGTCTTATATCGGACTAATTAGCAAACAGCGAGGATGAATCCATGTTAGATTACACACCTTGCCTCACGCTCACTTTCCAAAAGAGCCAGGATGTCCTCCTCTCGCACAGGGCCCTTAACGTTACGGATGATCGTCCTTGATGTGTCGTCCATGAACTCAACGCGGACTTGAGTAACTCCTCCTCGGGAGCCAGTGCGTCCCAAAACCTAAGCAGAAAGGGAAATTTTAGAAGTGGACTTTGTGCAACAATCTTCTAATGGACCTTGATAACTTTGGCAAGCTTGACGGGGGCTTTTGAGGAGTCCTACGCATAAGGCGTTCAATCTTCAATTCATTAAACTAATGGGCAGCATTGCTCACCATTTTTGATGTCGAGGAGGTGACGAGGTGGAGGGCTTTTCTGTTGATTTGGGTCAGCGAATAGAGTTCAAGATTGCCTATTTTCAAACTCCGACTAAAAGGATAAATTGTGTGTGTTACTTAATGCCGATCAGTACCGGCTTGAGAGTTCGACTCCTGCAGGCTACAGGAAGAAATTATATAGCAGCTGTCATAGATAATCTAAAATTATAGAATACATATATATACGAATCGAGAACTTTGAAATTATATAGGTCCACATGAATGAGGCAAATCTATGATGTGCTTTCCGCTACCTCCTGCTTTCTTTCAGAATTCGCGGGAAGAATCAGAGGCGATTGCTTCCTTTGCTTCAAAACATTCTCGATATAATATTCACCAGCCTGAAATGTTTATTGTCAGAGATGGATTCGTGAAGACTGAAGAGAAGCAAACCTTATAGCTACTACGAACAAGGGGGCCGCTTGCTACATACAAGAAACCAAGGTCCTCGGCTACTTTCTTCCAATTATCGAATTCGGCAGGCTCCACGTAACGGTCAACCTTCATATGTCGCTTTGTAGGTCGCATATACTGTCCAAATGTGACAACATCAACATCTACTGCCCGCAGTTCTGTTTTTCATTGATCCAGCATCAGAAGAACGATGGAGGGATAGGAAACTGTGAACACACCTTTCAATGTAGCATTTATTTGTTCGCTAGTTTCTCCGACTCCGAGCATGATACTGGTCTTCGTAATCTGAACCCCTTCTTTCTTAGCATGTTCAAGGACCTTAAGACTTTGCCGGAATGTTGCTCTCCTATCGCGGACGTAAGGCGTCAACTCTTCTACTGTTTCGACGTTGTGGGCATAGACGTCGAGACCGGACTTTGCAACCAATGAAACTTGCTCCAAGGATCCAGCAAAGTCGCCTGTCAGTGCTTCAACAAGGATATGCGGAGCCCTAAAAATATAAGACAATTGATTCTTTGCTGTATGTGTCTGCTTACTTTTGCTTTATTTTCCGTATTGTCTCCGCAAAATGATGAGCTCCCCCGTCTGCAAGGTCTGAAGTACCATTAGACAGTGACAAAATGGAAAGTGAAAATGACAAAACAGACCATCCCTGTCTACGCTTGTTAGGACAATATAGCCCAAACCCCACCGACTTATAGCCTCGGCCGTGTGCTCTGGTTCATGAGGGTCCAAAGGAAGGGGTGCTTTGGAAGTCTTGACCGAACAGAACCTGCAACCTCGTGTACACGTATCTCCCATGAGCTTTAGATCATAATTTTAGTTGAAGGGTTCATCGAGATGGCAATCAATAGCCACATACCATGATAGTTGCTGTAGCAGTGTTTCGGCCTTCAGTCGATTTTCCTCCTCCCCAACAATCACCTATATTGGGACACCTAGCTTCTTCGCAAACAGTATGAAGATTCAAGCCACGTAAATCCTTCTTGATTTTGTTGAACGATTCTCCAGAGGGAATTGAGGTCTTGAGATATGAAGGCAGCCGAGGTCTTGTATGGCCAAAGTTAGAATAATCTAGAGTGATTTATTAATTACTGTACCCTTTAGTATTCCCAAGAACGATACGTTCAGGTGCCTCTGCTGAGGAAATAAAATCATCTAGTGAAGGTCCATTGGCTAAAGTTTGGGAAAATTTGGAACTCGCTGATCCAGTGGATGAGGAGGCTGTTGCAAGACGCCGTGTGCAAGCGAGGGTGGGACCTGAACGAAAGACTTTCATGAACTGGGACATATTAGAGCAGACGATGTTATTAAACTCTTATGTCAAGAAAAGAAGAAACCGTTGGAAGCAGCTCGAAGACTTTTGAACCAGTCAGCGTCAGAGAAGGAAGTAGATTTGTCATTACCGGTGTTTGACTCATTGGATAGTGGCAAACAAGTTTCTCGAAATGGGTCCTTCGCTCAAAATAGAATCTTTTCCCGCAACAACCATGAACTCCCTGTCCCGCCGAGAAGAAGATACTTTACTCAAGGCTACGAAGGCCTACGCACTGAAGGAATGCGATGATGTCGTGAAACGTGAGTAGTATATCTGCCTTCATCCTCTTCCTCTTGGTTTCTCCATTTCACGTCTACACCACAGAATTCGCAGCATGTGCAGCGGGTCGGACAATATCAGTGGCTTGGGAGTGTAGAGAGCCATTGCATAGAGTACAAGAATGCATGGTACAATTGTAAGATTCAGAAGATATGGGATCTTTAGTTCAATTGCTCATTGACTCAAGCACCGCCCCGGAACCTATGGAACAAGTGCGCAAAGAATATTTACGTCTTCGAAGTCTACAACAGCAAAATTCCGAATAATATTTGAGTGGCAGTATATATAGTTGGACGGAAGTAGAAATTATACTATGTATGCGGTTGAATGCGTGCGTGAATTCAACACACTTCACTTTTTCCCATTGACTGCTTGCCATTGAGCCTTAGCACCGAGAAGCGAAGAAATTAAACTAGAGCAAAATAGTGTTGAGTTACAGCCCCAGGAAAAGACAAGATTGCGTACCCTAAGATACCCAGAGTCCCTTCATTGACATGGAGCAACTCCGCACCAGTCGCTGGGATGCAGACATCGAGCAAATCAATCAAGAGTTGCTGACGATTAGCTTTGCGTGCACTGTTGGTTTTTTTTATTAAAAAAAGAATTAGCTTCGAATTAATACGTCTACTGACCTTTCGACTGCTCCTAGTCGTGTTTCTCTGGCAGCTTCGGCAGCAAGGTCCTTTTCACCCCAAGTCTTCGATGAATGCAAGGACTTTGCTTCTTTCGCCAGGCGTGCGGCCTAGAAGACATTCGTAATTTATATAAACGAGAAATTGTTGTGAAAGTACCTTCAGAACACCATGGACGAGACTGAAGGCGATACCAGCAAACCAAAACTGGAAAGCTCTCTTTGTTACATTCTTCGCGACCTCCGGCGTCAATGTAATGAATTTGATGGAATGAGCCTGTCAATCCGAGTCGTTAGTCTATGAAGCAGCAATAAACACTTTGGAAGCGGAATTGCATACCCAAACTATGGCATCATAGGACAGATACCCAAAGTATCCAATCTGTCTCGCAATTGTGGTGAGCGTTTCCTCAACGGGACCCGGGGATAGAGAAGCACGAAGTGCAGCCTGAAGATGTTCCAGCGGCTTTCCGAGACGCATAACTAGCCATACATTGTTACGATAAACGCCGCAATCGAGTTCAGGAGCACGTACGTTTCCTGGCTGTCCCTAAATGCCCCTTTAATGCAGTCCATCGCGCAGAATCAAGTTTGTCCCCTTTCGAAATAAGATACCAGGCGTAGAAGCGTGCAAAGTATTGGATAGCCCTATACGTCTGTTTCTGTTTTCAGAGAAGTGCGCACTGGACAGGAAAGCCAGTTACAAACTTTGTCTCTTCCTAGAGTTGTACCTCCGAACTTTAAGCCCTGGGAAACGGCGGGGTGAAATATTAATTGTGAAGCGATGCTGGCCATTGATATCGGAGGGTGGGTGGTTCAGGTGAAGAGGTAAGATTGAAGTAACTGATGTTAGTACTGCTCAACTCTTACTTATAATCCTACTCGAGTTTGCCGGATCCGTTCTTCCTCCACGATATTCACACGTGATTGTTCTTTCCCCACACTCGCAGCAGGCCCTACACGATTACATATCTGATAAGATTTAGTAACCGGCCACTGTTGCAACCGGAGGCTATATCCATCTAATACACTGGACTCACCCGCGTTTGTGAAATTTCACTTGACTTACCTTCTTAAAGAGCTCTAAGGAACGCAACTACTTTAGTACAAGATTTCACAACGCCCGTTCAATGGAGACTCATATTTTCTAAGACATTTCGATTATTCAGAATTTTTCCCCGCACGCGACATTAGGCGCCAGTTTTGCCTTTGCAATTGTATTACAGTCTGTCGCAAGACTCTAAAGCAATTTCGCTCCGGTCGGTGAAGGAAATGGGTCGAATTATAGACGTCGTCGGGAGGAATCGGAAGGAGATATCATTACATAATGGGTCCTCTCGATGATTGCCCAGTTGTCATCGTCGTATTCAAAGTCCACCAGCGTCGCCCGCACACATCTTTCAATTCGTCGACGTCTTCTTGATAACCCTAAAAACAATGGTTGCGCGATTGTGTCCCACTGTAAGTGTCTGATTGGTTGCACAATACGGAGATGCATGTGCTTACACGTGATTATCGTATAACTTGTAGGTTTCACGCTCTTTATTATTTCGCCCAGCGAAGGCACCTAGTACAAGATTCTTCTCATCGTCATCTAGGTCCCTCATGGTGAGCGGCATTTTGCTAGTGCTGCTTTCAAGAATTCATTGCCGCGCAGTCGTCCCAAAACTACAGAGTAGAGCGGGATACCTTTGGCGAACTCCGCGTCCCCGCAGATAGATACTGGGGTGCACAGACACAAAGGTATACAGTCTTGAGCGATATGTCATAGATGAATGCTGGAAATTCCCACAGATCATTGCAAAACTTTGACATTGGGGGTGCGACAGAAAGACAACCAGAACCTTTAATTAAGGCATTCGGCGTGGTAAAGAAGGCAGCTTGCATCGTGAATATCGAATACGGCCTGGATCCCAAAGTCGGAGAAGCTATTCAACAAGCTGCCGATGAAGTGAGGATCCTTATGTTGCACGCGTATCCTCCATTAACAACGTTTTGTAGGTTATTTCTGGCAAGCTGATTGACCATTTCCCCTTGGTTGTATATCAGACTGGTAGTGGAACACAAACAAACATGAATGCGAACGAGGTTCGATTCTACTAACTTATTTCTCGACAAAGATTTTTTTCTCATAGTAGGTTCTAGGTTATTTCTAACCGAGCAATCGAAATTCTAGGCGGAGAACTTGGATCAAAGAAGCCAGTACACCCCAATGACCATGTTAACAAAAGTCAAAGTAGCAATGATACGTAAGTCTGCTGTCGCCCATAATATGTTTTGCAACGTCAACTCTTCGCAGGTTCCCGACAGCTATGCATGTCGCTGTAGTGACAGAACTTACGAATTCCCTCCTTCCTGCTCTGACAGAACTACACAAAGCTCTTGACGAAAAGGCAAAGGCGTTTAATCATATTATTAAAATCGGCCGTACGCACTTGCAGGTATGTTTGAGACGTTGCCTAAGTCCGCAAGCTTTGTCTAAGAGCCGCACAGGATGCCACACCTTTGACTTTGGGACAAGAATTCAGTGGTTACGTACAACAAATTGCAAATGGTATCGAGAGAGTCAAGGATACCCTTCCCAGACTTCGTTGCCTCGCGCAGGGCGGAACTGCTGTCGGAACCGTGAGCTGCTTGAATTGCACTTTCTTTTCTTCATATGATAACCATCATGCAGGGCCTTAACACCAAAAAAGGATTCGATGTCAAAATTGCCGCTGAAATTTCAAAGCTTACTGGCATTGAATTCATCACAGCCCCGAACAAGGTTTATCCGTCTTTTTTTGCTCCAGAGTCGATCTCCATACTTAAGTAATTGTCGCTGTTTAGTTTGAAGCTTTGGCAAACCATGATGCACTCGTTGAAGCACATGGTGCTCTCAACGTCCTGGCATGTTCTCTTATGAAAATTGCCAACGATATCCGGTATTTGGCTTCCGGACCTCGTTGCGGACTGGGCGAATTAAGTCTCCCAGAAAATGAACCGGGAAGCAGTATTATGCCCGGCAAGGTCAATCCTACGCAATGCGAAGCACTGACTATGGTCGCAGCTCAAGTCATGGGCAACCAGACCACAGTGTCGGTTGCCGGAGCGAGCGGACAATTCGAGTTGAATGTTTTCAAACCGGTCATTGTAAAAAATGTTTTACAAAGCATTCGGTTGCTTGCTGATGGTATTTGCGTCTTAGTCGCACTTTGACGGTCACTGACTTTGCATTAGGAGCGAAATCGTTTACGGAACACTGTGTGGTTGGTATCCAAGCAAATGAGAAAAGAATCAATACCCTCTTGCATGAATCGCTGATGCTCGCCACCATTCTTAATGGCCACTTGGGATACGACAGTGAGTCTTGCTTGGTTCAATAGTTGAAATGCTCTTATATAGACGAACGCAGATGTTGCGAAATGCGCAAAGAAGGCACATAAAGAGGGCACAACGCTCAAAGAGGCGACTGTTGCACTCGGATTCCTAACACCGGAAGAATTTGACGAAAAAGTTCGCCCCGAGCTGATGTTGAATCCTGACAATTAAGAGGATGGTGATGGATGTCTGAATATGGCAAGTCTGTGATGACATGCAACCCTTTTAGTTATTTACGTGTATTGAATGTAGTTGGGTTGATTGGTTGGTTCTGGACGGAATACGTGGACAATGGACTGCAGTAGTGGGGGTTGCCAGCGCGTAGAGAGTAGATAGATAATATTTTTTGTGTATAACGAGATAAATATAATGATGCTTGGCGCATGAGCCCCAGACGACGCTGTTGTTTCCTTTTCCAGTTCTGCGAGAGTGACTGAATGTAAAAATGCGCGAAGATCAGAGTTTCGTATCATCCTTCCTTGTCTTGACAGCAGTCTTTCCCATAAACCTCCCCGCAGTTTTCGTCTCTGCTTCCACTTTCATCCTTTCAGTGTCCCACGAGGCTGGTCATGTCTTTGCGGCACATTCTCAACGAAGAGCCTCCTCCAACAAATTCTCGTCACTCTTACACTCCTTCCTCTAGGGTCCCTTCCGGCGATACAACCGCGTATCCTGAAGATCGCCCCCCGTCGTCTCGTCCGAACTCTCCCTCTCAGCCATATCTCTCTCCACGCCAGGCAAGGGACATGCAGAGTGCAGGACACTATCGCCTGTCTGAATACGAGACCGCCTGGGATCCTCGTTCTTCTGAGTGGCCCGCGGACGAGTCTCAATCCTATCCCAATCACTATCCTTACGACCAAGAACATACTATCTCCCCGATAGACCCGCCACCAGAACAACTACCAGGTGATAGTTATGACCTTACATCAAGGAAGAAACGCAAGGGAGGGGATCAGGACTCGGACTACATGCCAACAAAGCCTAGACGGGTACGTGTCATGAATGCCGCTCGACTCTTTCTCCTTACTAACTGCAGGGCAGACGAGTCAGAGAAAGTCTTCCAGGAAGGGTAAAGAAACGCGTCCCCTGTCTCCTTCCAATGAAAGTTTCAAAGCCAACAAGAACCAACCTGCCCCGGAGGCTCTTTCTCCGGATTCGTCAGAGCTGGAAGATTGTAAAGAACTCTGGATGGATGAATTGAACGAATATGCATTAGAAACCAAAAAACGTCAGAACCAGGTGGCACAGTATTTCTGGAAGAACATCATGGTATGCACCATCCATTTATTTATTTTACCCTTTCCGTGCCTCATTCAAGGGCAATCTGCAGGACCGTAATTCTCTAACAGCATCAAATCTTTCTCAACGCTATTCGACCAAGATAGATAATATTCCCCCTTCTCCACCAACACCACCTCCAATGATCCCGGGAGGAAGTTTCGAGGATGAGTTCGAAAGCATCGTACGAACGAACGGCCATAATTTAGAACACCACAGGCGCTTTGACGCTAGTGCGGAAGATGCTGCGGGCGAATTCGAGCGAGCCATGTTACAGGATTCTCCGGCCCAAAAATCCAGGAAAAAGACGTCGGACGCAAAGAAGCGACCTGTCCCTAATTTCGATTCCGATATCGAGGATGAAGTTGACAGAACAAAGTCCATCAGTATGCCCGGGCCAACTAAACGGCGAAAACTGGATAATGATACAACATCCACTCTTCATAATGGAATTGAACATGCCGCAGCCCAAGATCCCATTTCTCTAAAATTATCGATTTCCAAGCTCAAAGGGAAGGGGAAATTATTACAACGGGAACTTAGCCATGACAGCGTTTCTGCTTCTGTGACACCCAAAGGTCGCAAGAAACCAGGACCAAGGAAGAAAATAGGGCTTGCTGTGGAGGTCGATAACGAGCAATTATCTCGACCATCCTCCCTCATGGGCGATGTTACCCCGGCTGTTTCTAGACCTAATTCTCCAGCCCCAACAAATACTACGATGGTATACGAACTTGATGAACAAGTACCTCCCATGAAGAAGGCAAAGAAAGTAGACGATGTTGCAATGGTGAAGCGTATCAAGTCTTTGGAAGAAGCACAACGCAAGGTGTGGACAAATATTGCACGAAGGGATGTAGCAAAGGTTTGTACACCATTTCTCATGAAATGAGTTGGTGTGATTGACTTGTGCACGTTTACCTTCTCTCAGGTCTACAAATACCACGCTCTAGGATATCAGACACGTCAAGCACACCTTGAACGTATTGCTAAACTAGCCTCTATGCAAGCACGCAGACCATTCACTAAATCGGCTAAAGCGACTAAAGATCTACAAACCAAGGCCAAACGACTTATGCGCGAAATGCAAGTATTCTGGAAGAAGAATGAGAAAGAAGAACGAGATGCTCGCAAGCGCGAACAGAAAGAAGCTATGGACCGCCTCAAAGTTGAAGAAGAGAAACGAGAAGCAGCTAGACAAGCGAGGAAACTAGAGTTCCTTATTTCGCAGACTGAGTTGTACAGCCATTTCGTTGGCAGCAAGTTGAAGAGTAGGTCTTTGCGTTAGGCGAACAAATTCTGGCGTACTGATATCTGCAATAGCAACCGAGATTGAAGGTGATGCGGAAGCCCTTCCTGTGCCAGTTGGCGCCCAGATCGCCAATGACGATCAACGGGAAGCTTTACCGGAGATTGATTTTGATGACGGTGCGTACTTCTTGTCTTTACTATGACTGTTGATAGTAACCCCCCTTTTAGAGGACTCTACGAACCTTCATCGTCACGCTAGGCAAAATGCACAGGAAGCTATATCACTGGCTAGAGAAAGAGCTCAGCAGTTTGATGCGCAGGCCGCGCTGGAACGCAAGACTAACGAGGCGTTAAAGCTGTCAAAGGCTCAAGCTCATATTCACGGATCCGATTCAGTGGAAGGGTCGTCGACCGCTCCTCCATTGGTCGACTGTAAGCTTAACTGTTTTGTTTTACACCCCACTATAGCGTACTAACACGAGAATAGTGGACTCGGACGAATTGAACTTCCAGAATCCAACTTCCCTTAGTGGTCCATTAACCATAGGACAGCCCAAGATGTTGATGGCACAATTGAAAGAGTATCAATTGAAGGGTCTCAATTGGCTTGCTACGCTTTATGAACAAGGCATCAATGGCATCCTCGCAGATGAGATGGGTTTAGGAAAGGTAAGTCTGTTGAGCTTAAAGTATCATCGACGCAACATGACATTCTAATGTTGTTTACTCAGACTGTTCAATCGATTTCTCTGCTTGCTTATCTGGCCGAAACCCATGACATTTGGGGCCCATTCCTTGTTGTTGCCCCTGCTTCTACTCTCCATAATTGGCAGCAAGAATTAACGCGCTTTGTTCCCCATCTAAAGGCTCTTCCCTACTGGGGGAATGTCAAAGATCGTGCCACACTGAGAAAGTTTTGGAGTAAAAAGGAAATCAGCTACGATCAGGATGCTCCGTTCCACGTCTTGATTACTAGTTATCAACTTGTATGTCTCTGTGTGATTTCTTCTTGCTCTCTCACAAACCTCATTTATTTTATCAGATAACCCAAGACCAGCAGTACTTCCAACGCGTTAAATGGCAGTATATGATTCTAGACGAGGCGCAAAACATCAAAAATTCCTCTAGTGTCCGATGGAAAACCCTGCTCGGATTCCAATGTCGTAATCGTCTTCTATTGACAGGAACTCCTATTCAGAACTCGATGCAAGGTAAATAATATCGTTAAAGTTATAAAAACACCGTACTTATTAATTTATCTTGCGTAGAATTGTGGGCACTTCTCCATTTTATTATGCCCAGTCTCTTTGACTCCCACGACGAGTTCAATGAGTGGTTTTCCAAGGATATAGAAAATGCTGCCGAGAATAAAGGCAGCAAGTTGAATGAACATCAGCTTCGACGTCTGCACATGATTCTAAAGCCTTTTATGTTGCGAAGAGTAAAACGACATGTTCAGAACGAGCTTAGTGAAAAGGTGATCATTCATAATATCTGGAGCTGAACGCTTGTTTATGTTATTTTGCATATGCAGATCGAAATTGATATATTCGTGGATCTAAGCCCCAGGCAACGCGCCCTATACGCTAAGCTCCTAGCAAATGTTTCTGTCGCAGATCTTCTTGAGAAGGCTGCCAACATCGGAGACGCAGACTCTGCTCGGTCTCTTATGAATTTGGTAATGCAATTCAGAAAGGTAAGACAAGCTCTACTGTGTCGGATAGAGCACTGGTTTATTGCATTTCTTAGGTCTGTAACCATCCGGAGCTCTTCGAGAGGGCAGATGTTGTTGCGCCTTATTCGTTCTGTCAATACGGAAAATCGGGTAGCATGCGAGATGGAGACTTCATTGTCCTACCTTATTCGACACGTAGCCCGATTGAATTTTCAATCCCTGCTCTTCTTTATCAAGATGGAGGTTTACTTGACGTTCCTTTCGAGGCTTCAACATCGCCTTCGCAATCAAGTTGTCTTACCAAGTTGCTCAATATTTGGTCAACTGATTATATCCATCGATCCCTTTATGAAGAAGGTTCGTATGCTGCTTTCTGTAATAATTCTGTTGCTCATATGATGTGACCATACAGACAACTCTTCTTTCTCGTTCCTCCGACTTCTGGACCTGTCCGTTTCCGACGCCAACCATATCCACTTTTCCCCTCTTATCAGAAGAAATCTGATGGCTCTGCAATCTGAGACATCCACCGAAATTCGACTTTCCATGTAAGCAAAATTTGTTGACCTTGTACATGCACTAAATCTTCTTTTCAGGAATACTGAAATTGCTGTCCATAATCCTGCTGAGGAGATCAGAATCGCCACTTCCACTCCCCTACCTCGTAGCAAGATCCTACAAGAACTCCCAGATCTTCGATCCATCACCAGTTCAACATGGCAACTCTCGTGTCTCTCCAGGCCGGCGATGAAATGGTACACCCCACCAGTCGTGGCACCGCCAATATCAATGTATTGCAATGATCGCACACTCTTTGAGAGCGACAGTCAAGAGCGCGATGCCCCCGTGGAGTCCCTGGCCCTATATGGATTACCTTACGAGATGCGGGACTCAAAGGAGGCGTGTCTTTCTTATGACAAACTCCTTCCAGGTTTATCGCCCAATGGACTGGCTAGCACTTCTCCTGCGGATCAACTACCATTGTCCAATATGCAGGTCCCTGAGGCTAAGAGATTGATTTATGACTCTGCTAAACTGTCGAGACTCGATAGCTTGCTTCAAGAGCTCAAGGCGGGAGATCACAGAGTCCTGGTATACTTCCAAATGACTAGGATGATGGATTTGATGGAAGAATACCTGATCTATCGTCAATACAAATACTTACGACTAGATGGTTCATCGAAGTTAGAAGATCGCAGAGATATGGTCATTGATTGGCAAACGAGGTTCGAATTCCTTTTAATTATATTATAACAAACATTTCTAAGCGCTATCTCTTAGGCCTGAAATATTCGTGTTCTTGCTGTCTACTCGCGCAGGTGGTTTAGGTATCAATCTTACTGCGGCTGATACCGTTGTCTTTTACGACCATGATTGGAATCCATCAAACGACGCTCAGGCTATGGACAGAGCTCATCGTCTTGGTCAAACACGACAAGTCACCGTTTATAGATTGATCACCAAAGGCACCATTGATGAACGCATCATCCAGTTAGCACGAGTCAAGAAAGATGTTAGTACCTCTGCATTACAACAAAGATCTTTTGTTTCTCACATTTATTGCAGGTCCAAGATATCGTCGTCGGAAACAAAAACTTCACTGATGTCACGAAACCGAGTGAAATTGTCCAACTGCTGCTCAACGATGAACAGCTTGCGAATCTTGAAACATCGAATCGACTAACTGGAACCCGGAAGGACAAATCTACAGCTGATCAAGCCCCTGTCCAGGATCTCTGGAATGAAGAAGGTGATGATTTCTTCGGCCACGCAGCGCCTCAGTCTACAGAGCGACAGATGGACGAAGACGCCAACAACAATGCTATTCCCGTGGCCTCCACAAGCACCAGAGGCAAGCGTCGCAAATCTGGCGCCACCGGTGCGACTCGTGGTCGAAAACCCGGTCCCAAAAAGAAAATTGCCTCCAATAATACGCCCACAGAACAATCATAAATAGCTTGAGTAGACTAGGCATCCTATATTCACGTAGATCTTTGTAAATTGTATGTCTTCTGAGGTTTTGGTTTCTATCTTGTTACTGTAGTCGTTTTCCCAAGTAATTATAATTTTTGTAGAATGTACTTATGTTGGACTATATTATTTTCAAATATGACATCACACGAAGCCTTAATCTGACCATTCTACTTTTCTGTTTCTAATTAATAAAATACTGTCCTAGCGAATCACTGCTGCAACCTTGGGGAACTCGTGCAAAGAACCATCTTGTTGATTTCATGTCGTCAATTTAAATTGCTGCTTTGAAAGTCTAGGCCTTGAAACAATTCAAGTTTGGCACTCTTCCAACTTAAATGAATTGATCACTGAATTTGGTACTGTTGATCTGCTTCTTATTTCTTGCCTTCTACCATAACAAATTTCTTTCTTTTCTCTTGATACAACATTCAGAAACGTTGAGCAACATCATCGGAGCTTAATTCACGCTGCTACCTCCCTTGAGACTTAATCGATATGGGAAAGAAAAAGAAAACACAATTAAAACCTGTTCAACGGGGATTTGCGACTACATCTACCCCGAAGAAGGTTGTGCAAGAGGAGCCGCCCATAGAGTCTTGCGTTGATGACTCTCTAGATATACCTCTAGATGTCAAGAATGACGCTGGAAACGCTGTCTTATCTGTCAAAGGCCTAGACATTGCAGGCGAAGAACTTATTTTGCAAGGCTTCGTTGATCGCCTCCAAGAAAAGACGGAAAAAGAAATCACAAGGTACTTTAAATCTAATCCCTCTTTTCATATGTCTCACATCTAAACTCACCCACAGAACGATAAAGGCCAGTATATATCACTGCCGAAGAAAAGTCAAATTTCCCTTTTGCTAACATTGCATTGCCAGGCTATCGAAGTAGACCGACGTTTCGCTCAAACGCTTCCACGTTTGGATATCGATCCGGTGCTACGAAAACGAATCATTGATCTTGCTAATGAGAATCCCGAACCTGGTGAGTAACTCTACGGCATCAAATTCTTTTAGTATCTTAACTTTTCTGGAAGGAAATAAGCTTTCCGAGGATACAGAAGAGAGATTGATGGCTCGGCTTGGTATAACATACGGTGTTCTACGTAAACTTGGTTTCAGTGAAGAGAAAGTAGAAAAATGCATACGCTGCATAGATGGCGTCGACTTGGACGAAGCATTTGATTGGGTTGGCTGTTACGCTTCGACCTACTTTACCGTCTTATCTAAAATATTCTTTCAAGCTTTACCTTCACTGCTCTGAAGAAGAGTTGACCACTGGTATAACACACGCAATGTCAATTTATATGCAAACTCTGATCATCTTATATAGGGAACCAAGAAGTGCGACAAACAACGGTGTCGAAACTTGCAGGAGGCATCACCGCTAGAAAATATTATACTCCACCACCGACTCCACTACCTCAGACAGTGTCGCTACCCCAACCCAGTCATACCGATAAGAAGAAGCTATCAAATTCGTCTCCCGCTCAAAACGGGCCTATCGATGTTTCTTCGGTTCATCGAGTACATGATATTCAAGACAACACTGACGACGACTTGACCACTCAGAAGGAACGAGTCATGGAAACTTATGGCCAAGATGAAGATGAAGATTTGGATCCCACCACTGCTTTTGTTCGGCTGAAACTACAGATAGATAATATTTCGTCAAGGCCTCGTTCTCAGACGAACGTATCGGAAGTCGATGTGTTGAGAAGAAAGATGGACGAGATTCAAAAGGATTATCTATTCAACCAGAAAGAAGCACTCTCTATGTATCAGGCGCAGAAGCAGAAAGCTGACAAACTTTTACTTCACGCCAAACTTCGCTCACAGCAGCCGGAAGTTGTGTCCAACGTACAGAATTCGAAAGTGGTTGGTAAAACTATGGCTGAAGTTCCTACTCCTGTGAAGAAAACATCGGACGGCAATGAAAGCGATGATTCATCCGTTGGAATACTCGGGATTCTCGAAAACCCTGACTCAACTGAGGTCACAGTTAAAGGGGTTACTTATAATCTTCGCGACATGGCTTTACCCAAAAATTGGTCTGGTTCGACACCGAAAAACATGCTTCGAGACTTCGTAGTCAAATCAGACAAATACGCCGCAATTTCTTACTCGCGGATATCTGATCACAGTAGAGCACGTAGAGCCAGCGTTACCATTTCCTGGCAAAGCAAAATGAGGGATGAATGGAGCATGGATGATGTCGCCTGTTTAGATGATTCACAGGCTGAGCAATACGTGGCTACAATTGCTCTGCATTCGTTGCTTTATCCTGTGACCGATGGTTTCGTCTCCTCCGCACCGACAAGCACAGGTGGTTCTACTTCTTTTCGCCTGTTACCAGCTATATACAGAGAACTTTGGGAAGAACTTGAAATATCTCGAAAGGAAAGAGATGACTCCCTAAATCGTACAATCTGGGCAAAGCTACGATCCCTCCTCGAAGCCAAACTGCGAAATACCGTCAAGGTATATGTCTTTATCTATTTGAGATTAGTTATACATTGACCACCGCACACAAGGAGCCTACTGATAAGCAAACGAAACAAGCAGTCGAAAAGCAACGGGGTACTATCCCACGATCGTTGTACGAAAATAGAGGTAATTTCGACGCCGTCGTAGATTCTTTCCGCGTTCGACAATCGACCGACGCTTATCAAGAAATGCTTGTGAATCACTTCTGTAAATATATGAACTCTTACAGGGTTTTGATGACATTCTTTTAGAACCATCGAAATCAACTACCTATAGCTCAGTATCGTGAACGCATTGTGGAGATCCTAGAAGAATCGCAGGTGCTTGTATTAAGCGGGGAGACCGGATGGTAAAATTGCTAACCTTATTTTTCTCTGATCAACGCAATTTAACGGTTTGCTTGATTGCAGTGGAAAATCTACCCAAGTCCCGGCCTTTATTTTAGAAGACCAAATGGCAAAGGGAAAGCCTTGCAAAATATTCTGCACTGAACCCAGGCGAATATCAGCTATCTCATTGGCACAAAGTTAGCTTTTTCCTATATAATGCGCACTGTCTTTTTGAACATCTTTGTTTAGGGGTAGCTTATGAACTGTGCGATCCTCAGAATGTCGGTTCTGCGAATTCATTGGTGGGATATTCTATCAGACTGGAAAACAATATTTCTCGGAACACAAGACTGGCCTTTGTCACTAACGGCATTGCACTACGTATGTTAGAAGGTGGTACCGGGCAAGGGGGTAATGGCACTGCATTTGATGAAATCACGGTATGCATTTCACATGTAAAGTTGTACCAAAAGCTGACTGACAAAAAAGCATCTTATTATCGATGAAGTAGGTCCTTCATAATGAACCACAAAATAATCTGATCTACTATTACTTCCGCAGGTTCACGAACGTACTATCGAATCTGATTTTCTACTAATAGTTCTGAAGTCTCTTTTATTGGAGCGACCTGATCTCAAGCAAGTCGTCAGAGTGTGTTTCAAAAACCAAATGCATCTAATGGGCTTCTTTACTAGGGTGATTCTCATGTCTGCGACTCTCGACGCTGAAAAGATTTCGCATTATTTTGGTAATTGTCAAATACTTCAAGTTCCTGGCCGTACCTTCCCGGTTGAAGTGCAGTATCTTGAGGATGCAATTGAATTTACCCAATGGACGGTCTCTGAAGATTCGCCCTATGCGAGACGTCGTAAGTATGTTTTCGCGAATTACTTGATGGACAATCATTTCAGCATATTTTAACAGACAACGACAAATATTACAAGGACAAAAAACGACCAGAATGGTCGGAAGATCTCACTGGCGTAGATGACGATGACGATGATCAAAGCGACATTAAGAACACCCCTCTGAGATCAGAGAAACGGTATTCTACAAATACCACAACCACTTTGAACAACATCGACGAGCGTCTTATGCCATACGATCTCATTGTTTGCATTCTCGAGAAGCTTTGCTACGGAGACCAGGCCTATCTGATCTTTTCGCAAGCCATTTTAATATTTATGCCGGGATTGAGCGAAATTCGACGACTTAGTGATATTTTAATGGATCATCCAATATTTGGTTCTAATGCATTCAAGATATATCCTCTTCACTCGACGTTATCGAGCGAATCTCAAGGAGCAGTCTTCGACATTCCCCCGAACGGTATACGCAAGATTGTCGTCGGTATGCTCTACTGATTTATATTCAGTGATTTGTCTCTAACACACTCAGCCACAAATATTGCGGAAACGGGCATCACAATTCCTGACATCACCTGTGTCATCGATACAGGGAAACACAGAGAAATGCGGTCAGGTGTTATTATACCATCCGAGAGGGATGACCTTACCAACTATTTTTTTTAGATTCGACGAAAAGCGACAGATTAGTCGTTTGATTGAATCGTTTATTGCGAAGAGTAACGCTTCTCAACGACGTGGACGCGCTGGACGAGTTCAAAATGGTCTATGCTTCCATCTTTTCACGAAGGTCAGATTTGAGACACAGGTGCGCCTTTCGAGAGTTGTCGATTCAATCGTCAATAACGATAGTATAGATGCTGGACAGTCCTCTCCCTGAAATGATGAGGCTTAGCCTGTCTGACCTTGCTCTCCGCATCAAAATTATGAAAATCAAGTTAGGGAACTCCATAGAAGACGTCCTTGCACGTGCGCTCGACCCACCCATTTCAATCAACGTACAACGAGCCGTTTCAATGTTGATTGAGGTAAGTTTGTTGATCTAAGTTTATACTTATATTCTTACTTCTGTTCTCGAGGTTCGTGCCTTGACTCCAGCAGAAGAAATCACTCCTATGGGAAGGTTATTAAGCAAACTACCAACTGATGTTCATCTGGGGAAATTCCTCCTCACAGCTACACTATTTGGATGTCTGGATCCCGCACTCACTATTGCCGCTACGTTGAATTCGAAATCTCCCTTCGTGGCTCCCATGGGGTTAGAGCAGGAGGCGGATCGGGCCAAAAATTCCTTCCGAACAGGTATTACCAGCTTTCTTACATTTGTTCAAAGTCTCAAAGTCTCGCCAACGTTCAGAAAACTCGGATTTCCTGACCATTCATCATGCCTTTTCAAGCTGGCGTATGGCTTGTTCCAACCCAGGATTTTCTCGTAATTTCTGCCGTAAAAATTTCTTAAGCCATCAGGTTAACACTTCATCCTTCTCCACAAAAATCAGTCGACTCAACTAACCTGTTACCCAAGAATCTTCAACAAATTGAGGACCTTAGACAACAATTCTTAGGGTGAAACGATATACGTGGCAGTTTCCGAATAGCTCATTACTGACCAACAGCGTAACAGATACCTCATCGATTCCCAATTTATCCAAGCCGACCAGTCTATAATACGGGACTTAAGTCGGTTAGTAATTTATTTACGGGCTCCTTTAAAGTTCCTCTAATAATTGTACAATAGGGCACGGTATGCACGTAATCGAACGAGGTTTGTTAATGTCCCTCAGGAATTAAACATCAATTCCAATAAACCTGGAATTGTTCACGCTGCTTTGGCCGGAGGACTTTACCCGAAAATGCTTGCGATCGATCAAAACACCGGGCAAATGAGAACGATAACAAATAATCAACAAGCTTTTTTCCATCCGTCGTCCGTGAATTTTCATTTTAGTAGAAATGCAGTCGACCTCGGTGCCAATTATCTGGCTTATTTCACTCTCATGCAAGTCAGGTTCCAGTTATATTTTTCATGGAAACTAACATCCGTTGCAGGCATTCTAAAAGATTATATGCCTGGGAGACAGCACCCATCGACGATCTGTCATTAGTGTTGCTCTGCGGAGAGCTTGAATCCAAGGTAGGCAGCACCATCAACAAGTATATATCAAGCTTACGTTTGCCACAGTTAGTAGCCGATACAATCTCAGTTGACCGGAAGATCAGGCTACTTGTTTCTCCGAAGACCAATATTGCTCTCAAGATTCTGCGCGAGCGATTGTCTAGTATCCTTGCTCAACGATTCCAAGGCAAAGTACGATCGGATTTACAATCTGCCTGGATGGAACTGGCGATGCTTGCTCTCAATCGAACAAAACTCGAATCTGGGAAAGATGAAGGTGCAATTGGCATAAGGTAGTGAAAAAACCAGATGATGTAGATGAATGCAGGAAATTTATGGAAATAAATAGATGTACAATCAATAACGACTCGATAAAATTTAGATATCTAATGTAGTAAGTGTGCGCAACTCTAGAAAATGCGTCAAGCATTGCGTCTGACCAACGGTGTAAGAAAAATTTGGCATATTGATGTATTTTTCCAACAATTATACACATAGGCTTGAAATTTGTAGATTATGACAGAAGCTACCAACAATGTCTAAACCATCACTTGAGTAAATTCCTGTAAGATATAATTCTGGCTTGCAAGGTACTGCATCGACTTCTATAATTTTGCTACAATTTTGCGCAGCTCAAGCTTAAGGATTTTGCCGGTCGACGTTTTCTTAACAGACATTTTTAGCCGAGACTTTCATTGGGAGACGAGACGGACGAACTCACAGGCAGCTCTGGGACCACCTCCACCCATTCCGGACAAGCAAACCCAGGCAGGCGTTCCTTGGCGTGCTCTTTCAAGTCTTTTTCGAATAAGCGGTGACGCCCTTTCCATTTATCTGCATGTTGTGGATGGAGTACCACAAATGCCATTGGCCGTTCTCCCCACTTGACATGTTGGCGTGCTACCACGCTGACTTCGAGAACATGAGGATGACTGGAAAGCTCTGTTCGACAAGGTTAGCCTGTGATATGCGATGCTTTTAATAAAATCTATCACCTTGTTCAATAGCGAGAGACGACGCATTCTGGCCGGAACATGATCAGTGGCATGAACTGTTATTATCTCGTACGACATACCTCCCCACCAGAAATGATGATATCCTTACTTCTGTCCATGATCGCAATGGTCCCGTTGGGATGGATCACGGCCAAGTCGCCTGAGTGGAAGCTACCTCCAGCAAACGCCTTCGCAGTAGCCTCTGGGTCACGGAAGTACTGTGTATTGAACGATTTTTGACGTTGATTAGGAATGTTTTATTTAAAATCAAATGTTAAGAAAAACACACCTCCTTCATGACAATGTTACCCTTTGTAACAATCTCGCCTACAGTTTTACCGTCCCGTGGAACGTCCCTCAGAGGGGCATTCAGATCGCCATCTGTAGGATAGACGACTCTTGCATCGTCGGCCGTGGCGAAGGCATGTCCTTGACGAGCCATCAATCGTGCCCTTTGCTCCAAACTAAGCGTTACCCATGACGGGTCTTCGTAATTACGGGTGAAAGGTCCGTAAGTCTATCATGACATCCTGAGAAAGTGATCGCACATTAAAATTACTATTGCCTACCTCACTGTTGTTTGAAAGAATCGTTATTAGTGAAAAACACAAAACGTGAACGAAAGAAATCGGCGCACGTTAAGCCATAAACATGGACAGGTGTGATCCCTGTTTTCTCTAATTCCGCAATGAGATGCGCAGTAGGAGCAGCACCAGCTTTAAAGTAACGTAGTAAATAACAAGAACTTTCAGGGGGGTCATTCGCGCAGGGCTTACCTATTATAGCTGTTATAGGCTGCGGCGGTCTTTTTGCCTGAGGATCATTCACTATTCCTATCTGCCACAAGGGTTAAACGCAGAGAAAATAGAAACACTGCCTCAGAGGTTTCTCACCTGTACTGTAGGTGCAGCGCAATAGTGGGTTACCCCAGAATTAAGGAAATGATTCCATATCTGGGTATAATTTACCGTTCGTAACGTGATCTGCAGTGGTATAAATCAAAAGCTTTTAGATAGGGGCTAGTTGAGGCACAAACCTGGGTGGCAAAAGCGAACACGTTGGCCCATGGGAATGTCCAACCTGCGGCGTGGAACATGGGGAGAATCCTATTGGCCAGTTAACTATGAGACTAAACAAATATATTCTCTAAACTCACCATAGATAAGTAGACCCTCGGTTCATTCTTCGTAAGAGGGATGTTCGTGATTCAATGACCTCCATCAAGTGAATATACAATCTACTCACTGTCCCTCAAAGGCATTCGCAACCGCGGCAAGATATGAGCCTATCAAAGAGGTCAGTTTTGTGATTCAGTTGAATGAAAGAACTAATCCACCTCTCAAAGTGGTGATAACACCTTTCGGCTTTTAAAAAGTGAATGCTAAAGGCAAGAGGCAAATTTGCATGGAAGGGAACGTACTCTTCCGGTTGTTCCAGACCTGGAGAGTTATTAGAAAATTGAGAAGCGAGTTAAGCCTGTTATATTGCTCACGTATAACATAGAACTGCAGCAGCATTCTCGTCCAACTCCTGCTCCAGCCCGGGCCATCCTCTCTCTTGACTGAACTTCCTGCCGGCTGCAAGGAATTCTTCATATGGATCTCCAGCTCGACCTGTATCTTTCGAAACTATGACAGGAACCTTTGTTCCCGCCACAAGATGTAGATATTCGTAATCCACAAGCAGTAGACTGGCTTGACTGTGTTCGATTATGTATGCTACCTCGGAAGGCCTAAGACGCGTGTTAATTGGCGTGACGATTGCTCTTGCAGCAATTACAGCATGATGTGCATCTGTATTCGTAGAAAGTGAACAAAGGAACAAAGAGTGTGTATCTTGCTCAGGAATTACCTGCTATTAGAGGGCTGTGGACATCTTAGATCACGCAATGGATACAAAACACACACCGAACTCACCAGTTTGGTGCTATGACAGCGACACGATCTCCAGGTTTAACACCAGCGTTTATCAAGGCGTATGCAAGGTTCTGGATGCGTTGCGCCCTGATATATAGGACTTTCTCAGAAGACAGGAGTTGATTAAATTTGCTGTCCGTACCAGACTGCAAACGTGTAGACAACTGGATGTTCTACGTCTTTATGAACGAGAGCAACCTTTTCCGGGTATATTTGAGCTGCTCGTAGAATAAATGCTAGTGGATTCTATGGTAGTCCAATGAGATGTGGTTTAATAGTGGGAGAGAAAAAGAAAAAGAACCAAGGTATGGTAGTTTGGAAGAGATTTAGGGGACTCTTTCAGGCGCAATACGGCATTGGTAGGGGGTATACTTGCTGGTGTTGGTGAGAAGATAAAGTTAGCCATAGAGAGAAGGGGATAGCGAGAGAGTTCAAATAGTCTGGGGTTCAATTACCCCGCGTTATCCTTCTGCCTCCGTTCGGCTATAACCGCCCCGCCGCTTAGCAGCTTTGAACATTCCCCGCAATTGCCTGATGCGCACTGGCTTTAACGTCTTTCGCTCTGTCTCTTCTATGACTCAAGTGATCCAACTACATTTCAAAGGGTTTGCAACTATCCTCAATGGAATTCCAACAACTGGTATTTTCACATAGGCAAAGAGTATTTCACTACCCAATCTATAGTGCACATCTGCTAATCTCCGACACTATTCGTTATGGGTCGAACTGCAACATGCAGGATGCACCCATAATCGTTAGCGGCGTTTGGTAATGATCTCAATGATACATATGAAAGTTGAGATAGCGTCTATGTTGTTCCTGCTCGAAATAAAAATAGTCCACATTTTCTTTTGTGAATGATCTCGAGGATGAAATCCGGCTTACCGGTGTGCCTGTACCACCCGCGAACAGTCTGGAGCACGTTGCCTTTCTGCAGTAGATCCTTCCGAGCACATAGATAGGTCTCCGCAACAGCACTACCGACAACCATTTCTGTTGCTTGTCCGTTTGTCCCCGAGAGCTTCGCCTAATTTTGGAAGGACATTAGGTCCTATGCAATTTGAATTCGCGACAACAACAGCTTGGCCACTATCATCAACACAGATCCTAGCACCCATTGCAAAGTCTGTAGGACCTGGACATCTCGAGGCTCTGATAAACGCCTTCCTCCTACCATGCCCAAACACGAGTCTAAACAGACAGATAAAGCCACATGTTTGAACGAGAATGGAATCGAATGTAGACGCGAGATCGACAATCCTTTTGCGAATATTCTTGAAAAAGGTCTTCGGAGCAGGTGGCAGTGGCAGTATCAGCCATATTGATTTTGAACCCAGCGAGAAGCTTTACGAAACTTTCAAAAATAAAGAGAAAGGCCGGCATTCGAGAGACAAGAGAATTCATTGCCGATAAAGTAGATGTCCCATTAGAATGTCCTGCAGTGACTCGAAGTGTGGATGAAGTTGAAATCGATTGCGAGGAGCTGAGACCCATTTATAACAATAACGATGCAGCACAACTGTACACACGGCTACAAGTCATAACGCATAAAGATAGCCGTTGTCGCAGTTGAAGAACAAAGGGTTGGGTGAGTGACGCGGATAAGTAAAAGTTTATCTCCATAAAAGGAAGGGATGCTTTCATAACAAACATCAGACAAACAGGGGAAGCCTTGCCACCGCCTCACCATCATTCCACCAGCAACAATTTATTCTCTTCCTCTACCATACATCTCCGTCCTTCTCCAGACTAATCTTTAAATCATGGTGGACGCTGCATCCGGCTCCGTTGATAAGTCTGTACAGGTTAAGCTGGTTCTTTTAGGTTAGTCGTCTGGGTGGGCTTCACCTCAAGTGGGGGTCTGCTTTGATCTGGTCTAATTATCCTGTATCTCATCCTCTTCTTTTCTAGGCGAAGCTGCAGTTGGGAAGTCATCTGTCGTATTACGCTTTGTATGTCTTCCTTTCAGTTTTTTACGAATTACTTCACTCATCTTGTGTGCTCTAGGTTTCCAACGAGTTTCAGCCAAACAAAGAACCCACGATTGGTGCTGCATTCTTGACGCAGAAATGTCGACTCGAGGACCGTATCCTTAGATACGAGATTTGGGATACTGCAGGACAGGAACGTTTCCATTCCCTCGCTGTAAGCACTCATTTACACTTGGCCTATAATTTATCGTTATTCATACCCATCGAACGATCAGCCAATGTACTACCGTAATGCCCAAGCTGCTGTCGTTGTATATGATGTCACAAAAGCTAGTAGCTTGGAGAAAGCAAAGTCATGGGTGAAGGAGCTGCAGCGACAGGCCAACCCCAACATCGTTATCGCTCTGGCAGGCAATAAAGTCGACCTTGTGCAACCTTCCGCTTCCTCCGCTTCCGCAGCATCCCCTCCCGAATCAGAAGACGAAGCCGATGATGCTACAGCCACTCCAGGAGAAACCGCAGGAACAACTGGTGGCGAGCCTGAGAGTTTGCGACAGGTCCCTCGCGAGGAAGCACAAGCTTATGCAACTGAAGCAGGGTTACTATTCTTCGAGACGAGCGCTAAGACCGGAGAGGGGATTGTGGACATCTTTACTGAAATTGGTTAGTTGAAATTGCAATGCCAGTTGTTTGCACGCTAATTGTCGTCATGCAGCCAAAAAAATCCCCATCGAACATATATTGGCTGCAAGCCGTGGCAATTCCGGGCGCCCAGGTGCCAGTGGCAGTCGAACAGAAGGCAACCGGCAGCAAGGCGTAAATCTCGAAGAAGATCCCGCGAAAGCGAAAGATGCCTGCAATTGTTAGACAATTCGTTACTTCTTGGGATTTATTTTTTGAGAAGTTTTCGCCCTCCTTCTGACTTACTTTTATGATCATTATGTCTTTCCTATGCTGCTTCTCACAGACCATCATTTCCTAGCACGGTATCCATTTTGTAATACTTTTTTTTAAATATATCACTTAGAACTATGGATTATTTTGCTTAAATACTTATCCTGTTCAAAGATAATGCATTTATCCTTGCGCGAGAAAGAATCAATCTACGTATGGCGGCGGCCTGGTTACTTGATCATGATCATCATTATCCGTTTCTGGTTCTCTCTGACTGCCCAGATTAAGGTATGGTGGTGGTGCTGATGCATGAGTTGCACCGTTCTCTTCTGTGGGTAATGTTGCAGCATTTGGAGGGTCACCTTGGCGATACGACGGATGGAGCGGAGGGGATGCACGTGGTGAAGAACTTTGTCGAACAACGACTACAGGAGATCTAAAATCCGAGTCAATGGATGGCGGTGGGTCGGAGGGATCATCCATGGCAGGAGGCGGTGGAGGTGGATCGGGGTGTTCCTCAACCAGAGTCCCTTCTTCTCGTTGATCGAGCACCATATTCAACGCTTCAATAGTAACATGGGTTGGCTGGTCAGTCAAGGGAGTCAAGTCTGTGTCTCGCGAAGCCATTTCCAATGTAGGGGGTGGTGTGGACGACCTTTGCATGTCTTCAGAGTGTCCATCAAATTGTTGGTCTGAAGAAAACCCAAAGATGACACCTTCTCCAGGGATTGTCTGCGCCAAGGGTATTTCCTCCATGAGGTCACTCGATTCCGGAAGAATAACTTCTCGCTCAGATTCTTGGAAAGTCGGTAATCGTGATGAAGATGCAGCTTCGATTGAAGACATAAAGAAAGGAGGTGGTGCGTCGCGTTCTTCGAAAGGAGGAGGAGCACCAGCAGACAACATACTGGGACCTGCCTCCCCTTCAGAATAATGAGGGATAGATGGATCAATCTCTTCCTCTCGAACAGTTCTAGCAGGCGGACGATCATGCTTCTTCTGATACTCTTGGTCCAATGATTGTGAAACCTCGGGAAGAGGTGCAGGTGGTGGAAGGATATGGACGGGAATGACAATTGTGGATATCTTTTCAGTCTGAGTCGACGTATCGACAAAGGAAACGTGGACTTTGATGTGAAATGTCACTGAGTGCAATAGAGTTGATTGGGTTATAAGAGGACTTTCAATATCGCTGTCCATTCGTCCAAGATTCGTCCGCGAGTCCGAAGGGCTTCCAGAGGAGTTCTGATGCAAGACAAAACGCAGCTGTATAGGACGAGACGAATGGAAACGACATGATGCCCCAGAGCGGGCAACGACGAATCTATACGAGGAACCTAAGAACAGAGGAGAACTAGGCATCTTCGAAGACGATGGCTGGGGGTCCGGAGCGTCTAGGTATGCCGAGCTACTCGGTTTTACGTCCATATCTTCTGTCGCCATTTCACTATCGCTGTCTTCGTTATCTCCGTTGTCAATTTCCTCATCTTCAAGATGCTCTCTCTTGACTTTGACAACTCGGACAAGTTCCGCACGGACATTCCGCAGTCTCAGGCCTCGGTCTATCACGGTCTCCCTGTTGGGAGGTGGAACTATAACATACAATGGAATTGGCTCTCCCGACGTGAAGGTGTCGCGGGGTAATTGTACTGTGACATGAGTGGGATCCGCTAGTTCGTATACTTCTGGTGAAGACGACAATGTACTAGAATGCGATGAGTACCGGCGAGTATGCACAGTCAAACTTTTCGAAAGACTCGGAAGACTGGCATCGACAGGGTGAATGGTTGCTGTCAAAGTGTGACCAAGAATTGAATGAGGCGTTTGTATCGATTGCGGGGTGTCCGGCAGCAATGGGATTGCAAATGGTAATGAAGAAGGAAATGGACCATCATTTGTTTCCTTAGGATATAGCACTGTCTCCACAAGCGACAATTCAATTTCATGATGGAAAGCACTCTCATAAGAGCGTAAAGAGACAGTCCTGCGACAAATAGCGGATTTGAGCGCCAATACATACGAGATGCACGTTCAAGACTCATTGACTCACACACGTCCCCAGCGTTCGGGGTCAGCACCCTTTATCTGTAGCTCGCCTTCAATGGCTGCGCGTTCATCTTCAGCACCCAAATAACCCTTCTGAAAGTTGACGGCATCTGCAGTGGGGATAATGAGAATTTGAGGGTTTGGATCTGAGGGTGCTTGGTACGGTTGAGAGTTTGAAGGATCTACCACTGGATCTTGCTGGGAGTATGTAGGTGGTGGTACGTGTTCTGACATGGAGGAGCAATGAGCAAGAAATAAATATCGTATTATCAAGTAAGCAGTAAGCAATGAAGGAGCGTTTTACCAAATACTCGCATGATAAATTTAGTACATACAGCTCGTCCGCATCATTTCTCACGCAGTTGGATATATCATAAATCACTGAAACGACACATAAAATACACAGGTACATCCGTAAATCCAATAATATCTACAATCAGGCTCCCTCTCTTATCATAGACATTCTACCCTTGTTATGCTGTCCAGCTCATTGAACGGTACCGGGTCTTGCACGAAATCCAACAGCATCAGCATTTCCAATGAAATATCCCGATTCCCTCCCAGCACACCCGTCCCCTTCTCCAAACCAGAGTCGTCTCCATCCGCAAAGCCCATTCCGAACGACAGTACTGGCATTGTAGGTTCCGATGTGTCGACCAGCTCCTCCGCTTTATCCAGCAATTTCAGTGTTTCAATAACTCGCCGTGCACAGATGATGAAGCTGGCACGGTCCATGTTCGGCATTCCAAGAACTTTCCTTACCAGCCGAAGCATGACGTTCTTGAACCCAAGGCTGCGGTCGTTTTTGATTTGCTGCTTGAGGTCATATGATGCAAGGAAAACTAGAGAGTAGATCGCCATGACTATTTTTTCGATAAAACTAAGCCAGTACTCTCGCTGCATCAAGATGAAATCCGCGTCGACAATCGGAAGCCGATGAACAAGCATGGTTAGCAGCAACCAGATTGATGAAGTCGGCACTGCATTGCTGATAAGTTGTCTGTTGGAGTCGAGCTGGCTGAATCTAGTGAATGCCTCTAATGCTATGTCTGCTAGAGGCGACGGTCGACGAGTTGGACTTGCAGCCAAACCTGCTAGTTGCACGCTTGCCAATGGCGATGTTGCCTCGGAAGGGTCAACGAGATAGGATGCAAATAAGTCAAAGGCTCGCCTCGCCGTTCGACAGTTTGTCGGATTGACAGGCAATGCCATTGAACCAACCATCCCCATGAAAATATTCAAAATTTCTCTCCTATAGACCAATACGTCTGTAAGAGAGACATGCTGGGCCACGGGAGAGGGGCCTTTGCCATCCACCTCTTCCACTAGACACAACCGCAACAATATCTCTATAAGTCTTGGATGATGTGCAAAATAATCGGCATTTTCGTTGATGGACGAAAGGTTCCTGATGACGTTGACGACAGCCATGATAATGTTTGCGGGACGTTGCTGAGGTCCCAATGGTGAGTCCCGCCAGGCCTTTTCATTCTCAAGAATGGCGAAGGGGCGTGATTGGGTATCTTGAACAAGAGCTACAAGTTCTTTGTTTGAGAATATTCGAGTAGTATGTTCGGGTAAATTAGACGTCGGGGTCTTCTCGGGTTCACTGAAAGCCAATTCTTCCACAAGGTCCAAAACATCTTCGAGTAAGTCCGGACATTGAGAAATGGGAAAACCAGAGCCAGGGGCTTGGCCTCGCATCGTCGATAGGACTGTAAATGTAGTCAAGGCATAGGACAACTCGATCGAGAGTCGAGAACGTATGGACATGCATAAACATTCGATATCGACAGTTCCCCAGTCATGAACTTCGCGTAAAGGCCTTCTGGGCACGACAGCATTCCATTCCTGATCGATGGCATGCAAATCACGACCACCAAAGGTGTGGACTTCGCGCGCCAAAGGAACGTACTCGATCTTGCGACGAGAGAGTTGTTGGCGTGGGTTTGAGCTTGCGCTTGCTGACTGGGAGACCGATGGGGTGTGCATATTGTTGTCAGATACCAGTGGGCCCAAAATCTAAGTAAGGTTAGTGATTGTGCATTTTCCATAATTTTGTGTATGCTCACTGGATTGGCTTCTGGAGGGTCTGAAAAGGGGATGTGTTAAAAAAACGCGTCAAAGTATACGGTGACAACTTGCCCGTCTTCTGTCTAGCTCGTTTCGAATCTCTCTCATCTTGGTCATGCTTTCTTTTGATTCCCTGGAAATCCTGGTCCAATAGATTAGGTTCCACGGTTTGGGATAGAATATCTGTTTCGGAGGGGGCAATTGGATTAACAGAATCAGACAAGGATACTTGGTGAGGGATTTGAGAAGATGAAGGTCGACTTTGGTTGGCCATTTGGGCATATTGGTTTAGATTGTTTGTATTCATGCCCTGAGGCATCATCCCATTGGCATTGGGAGGGCGCATTCCTTGCTGAGGCATGTTAGGCATACCAGGAGCAGCACGATTGACATTCTGTGGAGTTGGGAATTGTTGACCTGGCATACCCCCTTGTCTTTGCTGAGCCAACTGAGCTTTCTTCTGCTGTTCCTGGAGGTTTTTCTTGTATATTTCTTCGAACGGATAGAGAATGGCATTGTAGTATTGGGAGAGCATGAGAGCCACGGAGGTTGAGTTGTTGGCTTGCGGCTCTGAAAAGTGTTCTGGGAGGTCAAAGTGGCGTAATAACGAACCCCAAGAGCCTGATGCGGTGACCTATAGACAAAGGATGATGCAAGTTGAAAAGAACCAGAGAAAGAAAAACGTACTGCAGGAGCCCCACCATGCTGAAATACCAATCCCCACAGTTTGAACAAATCCACGTCTTTCCCTGCAAGCTTGAAGGCGCCCACTTCTTCGGAGGGCTCGATAATAGTCCAAATTGAGTTTGTTGGATCGTAATTGGGGACGGGAACACCAGTAAGGGACGGGGGAAGAGGAGTGCCTCTCTTTACCATGAGATTGGCAATGCCATTCAAGAAACCCGTCTGGCGCTGCTTTAGAGGGGAAGTTGACTGGGACTGTGAATGCATGGTGTTGGATGACGAGTCAAGGAAGGAATTGTTTGGTGGATGTTGTGGGATTCCATAATTATTATTCGGCATTTGAAAGTTGGCAGGAAGAGAGTTGGAGTTTAAAAGGTCTGGAGAATAACCGACATATGACCCCGAACTTGTTCCGCCGGAAAGCGCTGGTCTGCCAGTATTTTGGGCTATCCTGGCCTGATTTGCAGCGGTGAGAGCGGCCATCTGCTTGGCGACCTGGGGAGAGTCAAGAAGAAAGGAAGAAGAGGAGCCCTGTGGACTAGACAACGATGGGTAAGCCTCTGTCAGATAGGGGCAAATCCAGCACCTACACCATTTCTACTCTGTTATCGCAACCAGCAGAGCGCAACAACGTTCGTATTCAACAAAACAATAACGATTCCCCCATCAGTCTTCCCATATTCGGGCCTTCTCTGTCTCATAGCTTATTCTTCATCATCATTGAGCGTCTCTTTTTCTTTTTCATCGTATAAACATTTCTCATTGCATTTTTCCTTATTTTTTATACTCTTATCCCCCGAGGAAAGTCCAACTCTCGCTGTGCCCATGACACATGGCATTCCAAACCGTGCGAACTTCAGTCCATTTCCGGCGTGGGTACTGTCACACCGTGATCAGCCGTGACTCTTTTTTTTGCCTTAAAAATCCACCATGTCTGAAATCGACGACATCTTTGCGAGCAGCAAAAAAGCTCCTCCCCCTCCAGATCCTGTCCCTTCTTCTTCAAAATCTTCCAAGAAGAAGAAAAAGAAAAAGTCTCATGAGGATGTCGTTTCTCCTTCCCTGGACGTAGCATCTTCTGCAAAAAAACGTCCCGCTCCAGAGACCGTCGTCGACACTTCTGATCTCCTCATAGGCTCCTCCAAGCGTCACAAGCCAAATGAAGAGGAAAAGAAATACAAGACCCCTAAAACCGACAAAAAGAAGTCTGACGTTGACCCTGATTTCAAAGATTCGAGGGGAACAGGCAATCGTAAGTGTCTTGTCGTCTTCCATATCCAACGCCGTTTACTCAATTTATTTCAGGTCGTACAACAGAAGAGGGTTGGTTTGTATACAAAGAGGACGAACTCGGTATCAGTAATGAAGGTGGCGGTAAGCCAGTGTGCGTCCCTTCTTTTTTTACACTTGCTGCTACTTCCGATTAGACACTCCGCTATGTCCATTCGACTGTGACTGCTGTAAGTTATTCTAGTCCCATATTCTATCCCGACCGCTTACATGTTCATTATTGAAGGTTATTAATCTTCATTTCTCGTTGGAATCTATACCATTCATTATCCACTGTGTGAACTTCAAGATTATCTTTCCTGGACGGCTCTTTCGAAGCCTCTCTAGTCGCATCTTTACGATTAGATGAGGTCAATTTGTAGCCAACATAGATTATCCCAGAAGGCACTCCTAGAACTCCGTGTACGTTCGAAGAAGCTGTGTATTATAAAAAGTCTCAGGGAAACAATTGTATCATTACAACCATTTTTATTATCAATACATTTTTAATCATCGTCATCGTCGTCGTAGTCTACCAAACCGCGTCTCTTCTCTGCCAATTCAGTGCCAAAAGGATCCCCATCGTCTACTTGCATTTCGGCCGCTTTCCTGTTGCGTTTTTCTTCTGCTATTCGCTCTTCCTCCCTCTTTTTGGCCAAGTATGCTTTGCTACCAACCACTTTCTCTGGGTTTTTGCATATCTTCAATCGTCTATCCACCTCACGCACAGATTCAATGTTTGGCGGATGCCCTTGGGCGTTGATCAGCGATACGATTTCATTTACGTATCTCGTTAGAACTGTTGAGTCGTTGGGCGATTTGCTGGAAATCCATTGCTCTGCTATATCCGGGAGAGTCAAAGAAAATGCGGCCAAAGCGATTTGTGAGGGGGTGTAAATCAACTCAGCGTCCGTTAATCGCGAGGCCCGAACGTGGCCCAGGGCGGTATCGTACATGGCGGCATCTAGTTTCAAAACCATATCGGGTAGGGTCTATGTAACACATGTAGACGGTGTTTGATGTGATATATGCGCCAACGTACCTGTACATCAAGCCATATACCCCACAGTGCTCTGTGAGCGTGCCATACAGCAAATTCGAAGCCCAAACTTTGAGCAACCAGAAATTCAAGATCGAGGACATCGTTAGGAGCGGTTCTAGGGATATGAGTAGTGTACGACTCCAATGATATCGGATTGTTCGTCGTTTTAGTCGCCAAAAACAATGCTGTTAGCCTGAGAGATATTAGACCAAAGGATAAATACAGATTGAAGAATACATACATGACGTTTTTTGGATGCCAGTCCATGACGGTGTTTTTCAGGTAAAACCTCTTGAGGTAAGTAATGGCAGTCGCTTCCACTTCCTCTGGGAAGTGAAATAATCCACACAGCTGGGTAATTTTGGTAACATAGAGTTTAACCAACAGTACCTCTTCATCGGCGTCTAGGAAGGACACATTGCGCGAAGACCCTGGCTAATGATAAGATGGAGTGAATCTTGGTTTTCTTACGAGTTGATGTGTGCAAAGCAAGTACCTCATCCTTCTCAAAAGTGTTTCGAATGACCGCTACTGCTGCTTCATTCAGCGATGCTCGGATACGAGCCAACTGATTAACGGAGTATCTCCAGTTCCTGCATTGTGTACTGGCTTGATAGAGAGGAACCTTTGGTTCAGAATCAGGGGAAGTGACGGGTCCTTCCTGAGCCATGCATGAAATGAGCGGGTGATGGTCGGGCTCAGTGTCAGATCATGTCCAAAAAGGGGGTAGAACCTAATTAGCGCGTCAACACTCGTATACTCCGCACAACAACGCGTCAATAACATCATCAACGCTAATATTTGGTTGGTGTATATTTCAGGACCCTGGCTTCCTTGTATATAAACCGAAAAAGAGCTGTGATGGCTTCCTTACGTTCTCTTTTCTCCCCCCTACACCAACTTTTCTCCTTCTTCCACTTACCATGGCACCTAAAAGAAAGTCAGACGCGATACTAGCGGAACCACTCGACGAACTGGCGAGGGCCACAGTCTTGGTCTCTGGAACGGATGCTAGCAAAGTTCTTGACCCTCCCGCTAAGAAGGCTCGTGTAGCCAAAAAATCGGCTTCCACTAAGAAAGACCAAGATAAACCCTCTCAGTCTTGGAAAGACATAAAGCTTCCCGCTGAGGATGAAGAAGACGTATGTCTCTTTTTCCCCTTTTTCATCTCCCGCTAATGTATACCTTTTGCCGATAGGAACGTGTTCCTGTGTAGTGAGTATCAGGAGTACACCGTATGCGCGTACTTGAGCATCAAGCCTGATTACAATTCTCAGTGATGATTGTGCCGAGGTTCGACGAAAAATACGGCTCTTGCAGAAGACGCCCGGCTGGAAAGTAGGTTGTTTTCTTCGTGGATTAAACGACTTTGACACTAACTGGGATTTTAGGTGACTCCCTGGCTGAGGGAAATTGGCAACATCAACAACAATTCCTATAGCCGATTTAGTACGTTTCTCTAGTACTCTAGTTCTTGGATAATGTTGAGGATTAAACCGGGTGTTGTAGTGAAAGAAACAGGGAAGACAGATGGAGCGGCCAATGGCACATATTACGCTGCGTACGCCATTTTATCTCCTCCATATTGAAAACCGTTTCTAATATTTATCGTCCAGATATGTTTACTTTGAAAAAGTCAGAATTCTGGAAGGGAAAAAGAAAACTCCGACGCGTTTATCAAACGAAAAAACGCATCCTAAAGGGTTTCCCTTGGAAAATTGTAGAGCTCTATGGGTTTTTAACCCACAATAATGATACGGATACAGATCTCTTTATAATTATTCTTACTACCAATTTATTTTTGATATTTCATTTCGTTATATCCTTGTAACTTTTAGAATACATACTTATAATTCCTAAATTCTATTTTTGCAGAATGCTTTGCAGGGTTTTTGAACGAACACGAGCTTCTCAGTAGTGCGTCCGTCATCCGAACGCCCAGTTGACAAAACAACGCGTCGATGACTGAGGTGAACAACGTTG
>Ga0247779_1000183_pt1 | contig 46976 bp, 60 predicted proteins | sample UWRJL221509R5_FD_179925 | JGI IMG/M metagenome (GOLD analysis project Ga0247779, IMG submission 179925) | Plant litter microbial communities from Arlington Agricultural Research Station in Wisconsin, United States - UWRJ-L221-509R-5 | ecosystem: Environmental > Terrestrial > Plant litter >...
ATTCAAGGCAAACTTCGCCTCGCCAAGTGGTACATCACACTCTCCTCCAAAACAAAGGCCAAGATCGTTCAAGACGTCTCGCAGCTCGCCCTCAATCGCCGTCCGAGGACATGCAATGTGATTGAATATAAAGGTGAGCACTCTGACCCTCGCGATCTCAACCTCCTAACCAGCTCAGGCATTCAGGAAAGAAGGTGTATATGCTCGAACTTTGATACAAGTGGCACCGTCATTGAGCTACACCAGGTCATTTACCGGCGCTATGCCTCGCTTTATTTCATATGCGAGATTGGCGAAGAAGATAACGAGCTCATCACCCTCGAGGTGATCCACCGCTATGTCGAAATCCTCGACCGATATTTTGGCAACGTGCGTACGTATGGCGGCATTAGTATTTAGTTTACCTGACGTTGTTTTCTCCATGATGTAGGTTTGCGAAATGGATTTGTATCTACTATTCTCCTTTATAGATATATATTCCCCTTTTACTGAAAGCCTTCCTTGACTAGAATATTCAATTTCCGTGAAGCATATTCAGTAAGTCATACCAAATTTTACATAGTATCTCGCATCATGATTATATTGGACTGAATCTCATTTGCATACTCAGCTCCTCGACGAACTTATCATAGCAGGTGAAGTCCAAGAAACTTCAAAAAACACGGTTTTAAAGGCGGTAAGTACACACTCACATTTCCCGCTCCTCTATTCGATAATCTGCACTCACACTTCTTTCTTCTTTACAGACAAAAGGAACGGATGAATTTGAATTGACGGACCGTCAGATTCGCATGATCAAGGAGGCATATCATATGGCGTAGAAAGTACCAAAGAATAAAAGAGTTGGTTAGAAATTTTATTTGTACAGACCAGACTGTTTGTCAAGAACGAAACCGAAAGAGAAATAATAGTACAATATTACACATGGATCGGACTGTTTATCAAGAACGAAACCCAAAGAGAAATGGCAGTACAATATTACACATGCATCGAACTCTGACCCCGTAAACCATCTACTTTGGCAGGGCCGATGCTGGGGACACGATAGATGCGATTGAGGGTTTGCTGACCGTATTACGGGGGTAATATTCGTCTCTGAAGTCGAAATTTTCCGGTGTGGTCCACTCCATCTGCGTGGCATAGATATCAGTTATTGTTCATCATACAGTCAATAACAAGAAGGCGTTGACACTCACCCCTTGTACATATTTTTCCGATTGCTTGGCGTGAATCCCCTCTTTACTATCAATGATCACATATCTTCTGTAGTTCGTCATAATTTTCGGTTGCATCTGCATAGCCAACATATCGTTTTTGATTTGCGTCTCGATCATATTGGTACGTATCGAGGCCTCTGCCTTCAACATCGGGTTGTTATGCACGAATGCCTCGACGCCTTTGTTCAGCGCATCCCTCTGAGTCGGTGGACAAAAATCACAAAAATCTATTTGCCACTTCTCGAGTAAAGTTTGATATTTGGGATCCGTCACTTTGGGAGGCGCGGTGATGAGAGCGACGCTGCCCTCTTCGATGGCTTGCAGGATGGCGCCCATCCCAAGCTTCCCTCTGATTAATAAGATTTAGCAACCTTTGTTATAACGATAATAGAATGAAAGCCCACGTGTTAAAGGTTGCTACAGGATCATCGTTACCGCATTCCATCTTCGCAAGGACGCCTAATGCAACAGGTAGGATATACGCGCACCATAAAGGATGTGCGTCAATACGTCTGATCAAATTGATGACACCGAGAGTATCAAATTGCATCGCAGATGGAGTGAACGTTACTACACCACCTACAAAATGTGTTTCGTATTAGTAAATCAAACATCCCAGCAAGAGAGAAAAAACCTCACCCAGCGGATAAATTTCTTGGATCGTCCATAATGACGAAGGAATATCTTCATGGGTCCCATAAGTGTAAAATTGCTGCATGATAGGGTGCGTTATAGATCGTCTTTCTGCAAAGCCAGGAAGGCGGTGAAGGGTTTCCAGAGCGCTGACATGGCAAAAAATCATTCTGGCGTGACTCCGGTGAGACTCCTTTTTAGCCCCCGTTTGCTCCAGAATGGCGAGAAGGCATCGTGTCTCAATTCCTTCGTTCTTCTTGATCTTAGGATCCTTCTGTGACCATATTATATATTGACGGTCGCTCGAGTTAGAGGCTATATAGTCGTAGAATTGCTTCTTGAATCCAAGGATCCTAACAGCATAATGGAACATGGGTTTAGAACGCAGTAATTTTTCCCAAGTGTCCTTTTCACACAGGGGCGTCACATCTTTTCTTGCAAGAGTTGTGGGAGGTCTTAACCCGGCTTCCTGTATTTGGCCAGGCGCCAAAACATATAGTAGAAGAACAGCGATAAGATGATCTCCTGTTGACAGTGTCGGGTCAGACGGAAGATCCCTGTAGTTGAAAGGAAGACGCAGGTTGTTGTTCCAGGGAAAGAAGATGGTTTGTCCTATAGTATTGCCATCTAGAATCATCGGGACCATAAAAAACTTCATCTTTCGTCAGCCCATGCCCGGGATCGACACAACAAAGTAAAACTACCTGCTGTTTCTTTTGGAGATATGCAACTAAAGTTTTAAATGATTCACGATCTTTTTCTTGAGCTGGGGTGAACAAGGCCATCTGCCGAGGAGGCCTGAAAGCATGTTGATTTGAGCGCATGTCCATATTGTCATGCAACTTGGTGATTTCAATTGACTTGATGCTTTGGAATATTGTAGAGAGCTTGAGGGAATGCTCATCTACTAGGTGATACTTCAATTCGCCTTCGAAAGCTTGTTCTTTTTTGTGTCCGAGATGTACCGGCCCATTCCATTTCCATACTTTTGGTATACTTTTCAATCAGATTTGAATAACAGAGCCTGCTGCATTTGACAATCATTGACATACCGAGGAATAGGGGGTAATTTGGGTCTAAGGGCTTTTGGAGGTGCAATTTCGAAAGGTTTCTCAGGTGCAGTTCTGACAAAAGCTCAATTATTGTTCAAATTATACTTATGAAATATATCTCACGGAAGAGGTGCGGACAGTCTTAAGTAAAGTAATCAACCAGATGCATTTAAAAAATACATAAACACACTTACTCTGACGGCATAATGCTTTGAAGAAATATATCTGCTTCAGATTGAGGGAACATATCTTGAATTGTTTGAGGCGTACTTGATAAAACGTTGCATAAGTATATTGATATAAAATTCTAGCGAAAAAACTTACGATATATCATTCTGGGCGAAGAAATTATCTGGACTGGCAGGGATGTCATCCTGATTGGAATAGTTCTGAGATCTGTTTTGCACTTCAGGAGATCGAACAGTTGGCGAGGTGAAATTGAGAGATGCAAGTGTTGGTTCATTGACTATGGGTGACTGTAAAGGAGTAGTGGACGTCGTATCTAAGCGGGCTCCACTACCACTTGGAACAGGTATAGAATCGTGCTTCTTTTTAAAACGAAGAGACAGGAGTTGAGATGATGACGAATTTGTCCTGCCTGACAAAGGTTTTGCTTTTGTCTTAGTGTTCACCACATCTTTAGGCAAAGTAGGTGCCAAAGCTCCTTGTGCAAGCCGCTGTTTTGTTGAGATCCCACCAACTGGGGCAGAAACTAACGTTGGCATATTTGCAATCTTGGCTTCAGATGCTTTCTGTGGCAAAGTTCTCAATGTGGGCTTAGCAGGCACAGGCGACGTTTCAGCGTCTGAGAAAAGGCCAGAAGTAGACTGAATGGGTGATGAAGGTATAACAGATGGCTAACGGACATCACGATCAAAGTCCTCAACTAAAACGAAAAGGGCGACTCACAGTTGTCTGTATGGTCTGGGTCTGGGACTTCACAGTCGTTGATTTCACCCTCTTCTGGTTTATAAGGGGTTCCTGCATGATATGAAGGTCAACCACTTTGAAAAAGGTCCATAGAGATAAAAGAATGCGCACATCATCTGATGACACCGGTGACTCTACTCTTTTTCGCTTCCTATTAGAGGGAATTTTGATTTTGAGAGGCCGAGTTTTCAAAGGGCGATCATCGTCCGAGGATTCATAGTGATTTGTATTTCGTTCGTACTCCGAAGAAGAACCTGCCTCTGGAGAATTTCGTGATGAGATATATCCAGCTTTTGCCTTTCTCCAAGAAAGAACTTAACAAACAAAAGACACTGAAATGCATGCTAATGCTCACCTTCTTTTCTTGTACTTCCCGTTTCTTTCGCTCTCGTCGCAGTTGTTTATCTCTGAACTGTTTCGCAAAAAAATTCTTCTCGCCCTCTATAGTAGTGATACATGCAATCAGAAATTTGGAAACACTGACAAACGTAAACTGCGCCACCTATCCATTCATCTGTTGGTACCAAGATGGATCCTCCCGTGTACTCATCCGGTCGCATTCCCAGATTATTCCACAAGCTCTCCAATAATCTCTGACATCTAGCAACGTTCTCTTCTGGTTCCCATCTGTGATCACAGTATTAATTCCAAGGTATAACAAAGAAAGTAGCTTTGGCGTCGTACGTGTTGTCGTCTGAGGAGTAATTGGCCCACTGGAGAATCAAGTTCATGACGAGGAGTATATCTAATGCAAGAATGTATTCTAACCTTTACGAGATATTCCTAAGAAAGCCACGTAATGAATTGGTGCGACGAAAAGTTGGATACATGTCCTTACTTTGTAAATAGGCTTCTTTCCTTTCTTTTTCTTTCTCACAGCTCCTTCTTCATAACCTTGAGGTCGTACTGCTTTAATAACCTCTGAGAATACAAATCAGCCTTTACACAATAATCATGCTCAATTAGATAGCCTACCAACATGATAACGTTTTTCACCGCCATTATCCTCTGATGTTTCCGAGCTCTCGACGTCGCTGGAATTTTTATGTTCATGCATCTGATCTAAATTAGAATCAGTTGACTTTGGATTATTAGCAATTCAAGATGAATGTGAACGCGGTTTGCCAGTGAGAAGAAATGAGCCCTCGATTTCTCGAGCTCAAGTATGATGTTGACAATTAGATTAGGCACCGACTCTTTGATCAACATCAGTTATAATTATATAATACTGGACCTGGCGATGTCTCGGCCCGTTACACCGCCCACATCTCCCTATGTTATCCTCCTAAAGCGTGCTTCATAACAACATTCTTGGATACATGCATCACCGGATTCTGAGATAACAGGACAATGGTATGACGAAAGACAGAAAAATCGTTTGAATACGGGCGAATGGAAAACGTAAGGAGTCCTAGATTGTAAAAACTGAGTAAACTAATGGCAAATGCTAAGGATAAAAGAAAGGCAACTAGTAACGGGATATTATCGATTATAAGTTCAGCAGTTACAACCATAACTCTGGGAGCTCTCCGAGTCGAGCTGAATAGGATCCGGGTAATCCACATACCTACAAAGATGTCATGAGGTGCATTGCAAGAATCATCTGAAGACTCACAATTGCTCTTCAGCTTCCTGTTGTAATGCGTTCTTAGCAATCGTCTGGAAAGCTTGTTCAACGTTGATGGCCTCTTTCGCCGAGGTTTCGAAATAGGGAATGTTGCCTTTGGACTGGCACCATGTCATCGCGCGCTTCTGGGTGACCTTGAGAAAATGCACATCAAACAGGAATCCAGGATACAAACGATGATATTAATCGTTACCTGACGCTTTCCTTCTTCTACGTCTATTTTGTTACCCAATACAACAAAGGGGAAGTTCTCGGGGTCATGAGGGCTGGCTTGAATCAGAAATTCGTCTCGCCAACTGTCAAGTGTCTCAAACGATTTGGCGCTGTTAACATCATAAACAAGGACACAACAATCCGCCCCTCTGTAGAATGCAACGCCGAGGGACTGAAAACGCTCCTGACCCGCAGTGTCCCAAAGCTGTGTTGGAAAGTACGATAAGGAGACGTGTTTGGAGGAAGAAGACCACAATGAAGCTAACCTGCATAGTCACAAGACGATCATCGACCATAACTTCTTTCGTTAAACTAGAATCATAATCCGCATAAGGTAGTGTGTGTGTGTGTGAGAGAGAGAGAGAAAGGTAAATGAGACGCACAAGTCAGCACCGATGGTGGCCTTGTACTGGTTACTGAAACGCTTGTTCACATATTGATTCATGAGTGATGTCTTTCCGACTCTGAAATTTTTCCTGAAGTTAGCCAAGGGTAAACGGATATGCAAAGTACTGCAAAACGAACCCACTGTCGCCGAGAATGATAACCTAAGATACACATTGTCAACGACGCAGTTCGTAAAAGGACAAGAAAGAAGTCCGAGTGCATATACCTTGAGCAGTACACGACCCATAGTTTCAAGGCTGATAATAGAAGAAAGGGATAGACTGGAGGTACTGGGTGGTGGTGAAGCAGAATTGGGGTAAAGCGTAACCCGAACGGCGTCAGAGAGCGTCAGAGTCACCTCCCAATTAGGAATTTAAACTCCGCGTACTGACTTCTCCTGAATTGTTGCTATTGTTTTCAGCTTTCACTGATCCATGGCTGAACCTTCCTGGCAAGAACTTCTGCGGTTGCGACTGGCCGAGAGAAACAACGCAGACTCCGCCTTTGCCCCCATCATTGAGCAATGTGAGCTTATCGTTGCATCACTGTTATATTTCTCATCGCATTTCCAAGACCGTAGACTTGCTCAGCAGACCAAACTTCTTAAGGAACGGAATGCAACCCTTCTGCGAGCCGTAGGTACTGTTAAAGGCTCTGGAAACACATCTGGAACTTCAGTTAGTGAAGAGTAAGCTGTTGTTCGATGCCATGGATTTGTCTACATCACCTTGATGCTGATCGTTCTCCAGCAATCCTGTTCGCGCAGCATATGTGGCTTCCCTCGAGACTCAGATATCATCCCTACGCGATGAACTTGCTAATCTATACAAAACGCAAGGCCAAAATGCACAAAGACTCCTATCAATGAACGAGACTTTGCGTGAAAAGGAAGAATCGTCCAGAATCGACTCTGAAAGTCTAAGGAAAGCTAAAGATGAAATAGCGACACTGCGCCGTAAAGTTGACCAACATGCAGAACTTATGGCGGAGAAAGATAGAACTGTACAGGTACTTTATATGATATATTTATCTCATACATCGCATTGAATGTTTTGGCTAGATCCTACATGACGAGATCAGCACGTCTCTACTGGAGCTTACTCAGGTAGAAGAACGCAATCAGACACTCGCCAAAGACAATGCAAAGCTCCTTCAACGTTGGCTAGACGCGAAACAAGCGGAAGCCAACCGCATGAATGAAGCAAACGAGCTATACGAGCGTTCCCGCCATGATAATGTAGTAGCTTGGAGAGAGGGTTCTGGGCAGGACGGTTCTGGTTCAAATTCTGCCAACTCTCCGGATCCCAGTCGGCCCACATCTGGATCGGGAAAAGATTTGGAACACCAGCCAGCGCATCTGGCGACGAAGAAGAATGGGTCGCTACCTCCAATAGTCCAGGGAGCGGATCTGACACCGAATGGCTAATTATTGATGAAGAGAGCGCCCAACTTTGATGTTTCGAAATTTGACTTTTCATATATAGCTCGAGTCCATATACCCTTCAACTTCGTCAGGTTCACACTTTAATATTAACATATGAAAATTGCCTGAACGAAAACACAAGAGCAGTATTATCAAAAAGGCGAAATCGAGAAAAAAGAAATGTTCAAAAGTGACGGCAAATGTAGAAAAAGAGCAAAAATAAGTGGCGATAAAAAGTAAGAAAGGGCCATTATTTGATAATTCAGAAGACACAAGATGTAGCCTAGGCGAATATTTTGAAGAACTAGGATTAATCTATGCTGGACCTGGCATTTGAGCGTCACCGGCTTGTTGAGTGGTTGCAGCTTGCTGGCCATAATAACCTGATATATGGTAAATTGGAGATATAGATTTAAAAAAGGACCGTTTCACTCACCGCCCCAGTAGTTGGAGTAGTAGTTGGGGTCAGTAGCACCCCACTGAGGTTGAGTAGGTTGCGCGCCAGCTGAAGCGCTGATATCTGTTCCTGTTTGTTGACCTGTTGCTACGTTGAGACCGAGGCCTGTTCCAGGAACATTTGCAGCTTGTGGCATACCTGGAGAACCAGGTCCTGCGGCACCGGCGGCTTGGGCGGGGAATCCTGTATAACCAGCAAAACCATACTGACCGTAGCTAGCGGGCTGAGGCATTCCGTACATGGGCTTGGTTTATGGGGTCAATGCAAAGAATCATGTATGTTTTAGAATGTCACGTACCATGTTTCCGTAAGGGGTAGCCGCAGCGGTTGGGCTGACGGGGTTCGCCGTGGCAGTTGCACCATCAGCCCTATCCTTACCCCAGCTGCATTTGATGGGCCGACCGTGCACCATTTGGCCTTGAAGTTGCACTATGGCCATTGCCGCATGTTCATGGGTATCTAATTTGACGAAGGCAAATCCACGGTCGGCTTGCATACGAATCTCAGAGAGATAACCAATGGACTGGAACAAGGGGATAAGATCTGCTTGAGTGCAGTAAGGTACCAAGTTCCCAACGTAGACGGTGGAGTTGTAAGCAGGGGTCTGTTGGACCACAGACTCATAGGACAGAGGTCCTCCCTGAAAGTTGATGGGGGCAGGTGCGCCTCCGGCTCCTCCTATGGGTCCATTTGAAGCTGGAGATGGGGAAGCACCGGGTGGAGCACCTTGAGTCTTTTGGTTGGCCCAGTTAACTCGAATAGCCCTTGAGCCCAGCCACTCTCCGTTCATTGTAGCGATAGCTTGTTCCGCATCGGTCTTGTCGCGGAAAGCAAGGAAACCGTAACCACGAGACTTGCCAGAGTTCATGTCCCACATGACGCGAGCATCTGACATGGTACCAAAGGCACTGAAAGCTTTGGCAAGGACTTCGTCGTTGACTTCAGGGCTGAGATCTCCAACGAAAACATGATAGTGCCCAGTCGTGTCCTCTTTATTTTGTTGGCCTTGATAGGCCCAGTTAACCCGAATTTCAGTATCGAATATTTTGCGACCGTTGAGTGTCTGGAGGGCCGTCTCCGCAGCGCGCATATCAATGTACTCCACAAAACCATAGTTAAGACCACCGTGTTGGTAGTTCCTGTCTGGGATGATCTTGACATGTTGTACGGGACCAGCGACGGCAAAGATCTCCGTCAACATATACTCGGTTACACGAGGGCTTAAATTCCCGACGTAAAGATGAGCTCGCCTCTGTTTCCGAAGGTACAAATGTCAGGGAAACGGCAGTGGATAGATGGCATTGATCAGCAACGGATACAGCGAGATAAGAAACAAGTCACATACTGGAGCCTCCGCCACACTACCCATGCCCATTTGATTCATGATTTAAGAACTAGGGAAAATGAGACCTGAAACAAGGACAGTGAGTATTGACGGATAAATTTGCCAGGTCAACATGGGACGCACAAAAAAGAGAAAATCGAGCTGTATACGATAGACAAGTCCGTCACAAGAGATGAAAAAGACGAGAGACGAGAGAGAGAGACGAGAGGAGAGGAAAAGAGAAAAGGAAGAGAAGATACAGAGACAGACGAGATGACAGTCGAGAGCAAAGATGAACTGGACCCGTGGGAGTTTGCAGATCACAAATGTAATAAATTCAAATTCACGCCTTTTTTTGTACGACTATCAAGTACATACACTAATTACACCGTAATATCTACTTCTGAGGCGACACATTCAATAAAACATTACCATTCCCACTCGGAATGTATGTCACGTTGGGGTTGCCTGCGAGAGATTGCACAATTGCCTTGCTTGCTTCAATCTTTCGTAGAGCAACAAATGCGTCTCCGGCTTTCTCAAGAGCTCTCGAAATCGTAACAGCTGCTTCGGCCTCTCCTTCTGCCCTTATTACGGCTGCTTGCCTTTCTTGGTCCGCCTAAGCAGCGTCAAAAAGTGTTGGTAGATGTAAAGTATAACCTGGACACACCTTTTCAACAATGAATTTGGCACGCTCGGCATCTAGCACGATAATTCAGACGAGGACGAATAAAAACTAAATAGAACCATTCGTACCTTGTTGTGCAATCTGCTTGGCCTCGACAGCTTGTGTGAATTCCTAATGGATTATGTCTCAATGGTTGGGTCTTTTCATGCAAATGAATTGCGAATTATACCTTTCCGAAGGTCAGATGTGTAATAGACACATCTTCCAATTTGATGTTGAATTCACCAGCCCGCTGCAAAAGGTCGGCCCTAATACGAGAAGAAACCTATTGTTGTGAAATGAGAGAATGGAACTTAGTTTCGATAACCCAGGAACGCACCACTTCACGCTGCGTAATGAGCTCTGCAGCGTCAAATTGTGCAACAATACTCTTCAAAACTTCATTTCCAATTGATGGAAGAACCCTCTCATCGTAGTCTAACCCTAAACTTTGATAAATTTTGGGTAAATGGTCGACGTCCGGTCTTGAAAGGACCCGTAGGGTAATTGACACCATTTGCATGTCTTTGGAACCAGTAGTTGTAGAAATATTCTGAAGTGATGTAAGGCACGGCATCATTGAAGCAACCAGAATCATACTCTTGGTTTAATGCGGCAGTCATATAGAATAGCACGCTGGAGCCAAGGGACGAGGAGATGGGTCCCTTCGCCAGTAGCCTACATGGCTACCGGTCAGCGCATTGAATTAAATAGGGCTATGGCAACTACTCACCTTGTCGCTGACTCCCGAGAACCTATCGAACATAACAGCGCGGAATCCTCCTGGTACATCGTAAATACTTGCTTGTAAAGCACTGACGGTAAGGGCTAATGGAACTGGATAAACATGGAGAAGTGAGTGACTGTTGTCCAAGTTTGAGTCATGCCACACACTGATGAAGCGACCACTTTGTAGGAAAGCCATTTTGAGGGAATTTGACGACGACTTATGAGCGTGTGCAGAGTAACTTTCTAAGCGTTTCGTTTCGTGAAGACGCGTTCGTCCTGGTCATTCTCACGGCACCATCATGCCGAGTTCAGACGGCATCCTTTACATTTCAATTTGCAAGCGGGGACCTTTTTCCCTTTAAGCATGCGCTCATTGCATATACTACGAAAAATGTGGAAAGAGTGTTGTGGCATTATTGAATAATTATAGTTATGATACCGGAAGAAGTAGATGGGCTTAAATACAAGACAAAAATTAGTAATAATCATTCTAACTCTACATCACCTCGCTTTTCTCCATCCATTCGAGCTGAATGGCTCCCGAATTGCATCGCTCTTTTTTTGCGACCACTGGCCTCTTTGAGGCCGAGCTTATTTGCGGCAAGTCTTAGAAGCATTTTATCGCCAACTCCTATCTCCAATCGAGGGTCCAGTTTGTAATGCACCGGAAGGGCGGCCAAGAAGGAAACTAGGCTTAGTGAGAGGAATGGATGTCGTGTTTCCTTCCCGTGCGACGAAATAACGCGATCGTCTCTGCCTAGATTCCTAGTCGGTATGCGATCTATTTCTTGCTGAAGCTTTTTGGGAATTTAATTGTTGGCCATGCAAATATTGATGGGGGAAGTACCTCTTTGATGACGTCCTCCCATCCGCCCGAGTTATAGACAGAACGATGACGGCCATATCCACCAAGAAGTTCGTCTGATCCCAGACCATTGAGGAGCACTCTGGCTTCACTGATATATGGTTGCGGGGATGACCCGGCGTCCTTTCGGATTTGACCTATTCCTCTCGAAGCGAAGTACAGCGCGAGAGCAAGACTCTGTAGGACGAGTCAATGGAAAAAGCTCTATGGGCAAGAAGCATAAAGCATACCAGGTCCATGACAGTCCGACCAGGATGCATCAGCGATTCAACTACTGACCGCGCACCTTGACATTCCTAAATCATGGGGCTCAGTTTCTGTCATACAAATCAACCATAAAAGATCAATTGACCTCATATGGTACATTCACTTCCACCTGTCAGAACTTTGAGACGTCATTCTAAGCGAAGTAAACGGGCAACTTACAAAGTTCCAAATTCGCCCTGGACAAAGACGACGCAACTCTTCTACTTCTGTCATGCCGGTAACACGATCGGGTACCAGATAAGATGGCTTCACGGTCTCTGACGCCGTGTCTTGCTTTTGAATACGATTCTTAAGTGACCGCTTGGAGATACCACCAATATTTCCTTCGTTTTGAATTCTGATTTTTCTGGGATTTTCAAACGCCACGTTCAAAAGATCAATGGGTTCATCCAAAGGAATATGTCTATACAAGGCGGTTCGGCCACTGTGCAATTGATTGCTGCATTACAATCAGAACTTACCTATGAGCAAGGAAGGTTATAACTGTAGAGTCAATACCTCCACTAAAAAGAACTGCCAGTCTTGCTTTCTTTACAGATATTGCTTGGCTGGAATGTAAGTTAACACACAGTAGGCCACCCAGTGAGATTGCTGAACACTTACCAACGCTGAGGAATATCCTTGACACGAAGGTAAACACTCCTATCCAGGTGGTATATCAAATCGTCTACGGCCTTGGAAAGGTGCTGCGGGATGCTTTCCAGAGATTCAAGTTGAGGAATGTCTGAAGGCAATTCGGCATTTACTTTTGTAGGTTCAGCCTATATCTCGAACGCCTTTGAGTTGGTTTGGTCGTAAACTTCTCAAGATATGTACGCACAAAAGATCCTACAACACCATCCGCCGTTGGGTGACGATCGAGGAGGGCGATGCATTCGTTGAATGCGAAGTCGACCTTACAGAAGGTTAAACACAAGTGCCTCATGCACAACAACGCGCTTACCTGTGACGCCGGTTGCCATGATTTTAGATCGAGGCAAAATATGTGGTCGGTCGACAATTCCTTAAAGTCGTAATCATCGTTGGAACCTGCTGATACAGATGATAGAAGAAAATAGGGATAATTATTGGTAGGGGTATGGATAAGCAAAGATCTGCGACCTAGAGGGTCTCGACCATAATAAAAAAGTTGGGTCCGTGCCTACGGCGGTTTAGCCTTCAACTGAAGGGCTCATAGTAATGACACGTACATGATAGAACACGAAGGCGTAGCTGATATCGATAACGAGTTAGGTGCTCTGGAGTTGGACAGTAGTACATTTTGTACTTACGGACCCTCAACACTGCTAAATAAATTCCTAATATCATCCGTCGTTTTTGCAGTGCAGAGAGCTTTGAAAAGTTTGGATCCATCGTTTTCGTGGGGTGAAATCTGAGACGTTACACCAGGAATTCAGAAATTCTTCTGTTCATTCGAATAAACGTAGGACGACGACCTCAAGTCCTTCAAAGATCTATAAGCAAATATCAGAAATTGATACCATTATTCATAAAACGCCGATGACCTCTCCATTCCAGCACAATATATTATCCTCGAGGATGTGGGGTTGTATGACTGCTTCTTTCCCCCTTAACCGTAACTCCGACGAGTAAAAATTGATCGTGAGGTCATTTCCAGAAGTAGTCGGGAATGATAGAGTGTGTTCGCTTTGCGCATCTGGGCCTATGGAAAGATTGTATTCAGGAAGATGGTGGAATAAGTTATAATCTCCATATACCTCGATAACAGTTCACTTGTCTAAGCGTTTCTGACAGATCGCTGAAGATTTTCTGAACGAGCTCATTCGGATGCGACAGCAAAGCAGACACAAATATTCCGCACATTATCTTCCAGAGATAAAAGGATTCGCGAAAGTTGAGGGAGTGGAAGTATAGTGTTGGGCACTAGCCATACTGTCCAATATTCGCGTGGGCGTTGTAACTATAAAATCTTGGTGTTGATCGATCAGTGATCCCATCAATCCGTGACCGGAGAAACTTTTTGAGCTTCACACGTTCACGTGATACACTGCCTTAACAATCAATGTGTAAACAGTTAATAACTCTAATCTAATCTATTGCAATGCTCCTGTATAGTGTGTTCCGTGCATTGTATTCGATTCTCGATATACAGTGTTCTACATAATATTCTTTTACAAGTTCTAATGGTGGCATATTATATTTATGTGTTGTATGTGCTTGCAGAGACGTTTCCACCTCGTCCGGTCCAGTTAACATCTACAAGAATATCAATCAGCAAGCCTTGATGATAATGAAAGATCATGGTACGCACGAATATCTTCGCCAGATTTGAATTTGGCGTTCTCTTTGCCAGGAAGAACACGGAATGTGTGAGCACCGAAGTAGTCGCGCTATGACAATCAAATCAATAGGGTCCAGCAAAAGATGTAAAGGTGCACTTACTTGGGCCTGGAGGAGGTTGGCAGGAACAATCTCACTTCGGTAACCGTCGAAGAAGGCAAGCGCTGTGCTGAATGCTGGGGTGGGAATACCCCATAGAACGGCCTGGGCGATAACTCGTCGCCAACCTGGCTGGGCGGTGTGGACGGCTATACCCTTGTGTTAGCGATGTCCTGCAAATCATAAAAACTGACATTAACCTTTGTTGAAGAAGTCGTCAAATAGGAGGGATTCGAGTTCGGGCTTCTTCTGGTAGGCAGAAGTGATGTCACCAAGGAAAACACTCTGAAAGTGGATTAGTATTCGGGGCAAGGACAATTTAATAAACATAAACTGACCTTGATGATGCATCCGCCGCGCCACATTTTAGCAATACCAGCATAGTTAAGGTTCCAGCCAACCTGATATAAGGTTAAAATACCTATTTTCGCTAAAAGTATAATTTGATTTCACCTCTTTGGCGGTCTCCCTCATGAGCATGAAGCCCTGAGTGTACGAGATGATCTTGGAAGCATACAGAGCTTGTTCGAGATCGTCTATGAAGAGCTGCTTGTCACCGCGGAAGGGCTCCTTGGGGGGTCCAGCGATAACTTTGCTGGCACGAACACGCTCCTCCTTGATAGCTGACAAGCATCGAGCAAATACAGCCTCACCGATGAGAGTAACTACGTTATCGGACATTCAACAGTTGCCCATTTAGAATCGGAAAACGGACTTACCAGCGGTTCCAGCATCGAGAGCTGCAATAGCGGTCCATTTACCCGTACCCTTTTGCCCAGCTTGGTCAAGAATTTTGGAGACGACGGGTTCACCATCATCATCTTTGAACTTGAGAATGTTGGCAGTGATTTCAATCAGGAAGGAATCAAGGACACCCTTGTTCCACTTCAAGAAGATATCAGCGATCTCATCCTCAGGAAGTCCGAGTCCCCGCTTAAGGATATCGTATGCTTCGGCGATCAGTTGCATGTCTCCGTACTCGATACCTAGGATGACCAAATCAACTCTATGAAAGAAGAGTAACCCGAGTAACAATTACCGTTGTGGACCATCTTAACGTAGTGTCCAGAACCAGTCTCACCGACCCAGTCGCAACAAGGCTCTCCGTTAACCTGAGCAGCGGTTTTCTGGAAAATGTCCTTGATAGCTGGCCAAGCGGCCGGCGATCCTCCAGGCATGAGAGAGGGACCATAACGGGCACCTTCCTCACCACCGGAGACACCAGAGCCAACGAATAGGAGACCTTTGGCTTCCAACTCCTTTGTGCGACGGATAGAATCGGGATAATGGGAGTTACCGCCATCGATGATAATATCACCCTTCTCGAGATATGGCTCAAGTTGATGGATGAAGTCATCTACAGCAGATCCGGCCTTGACGAGAAGGACGATCTTGCGGGGCCTCTTGAGCTTAGAGACCAACTCCTGGATGGAATGGGCACCCTGAATGTTTGTGCCTGCGAAGAACTGATAAGATCGCTGACATCATAGATTACAAGAAGATAACTCGCCCTTGGCCTCGTTGGCGAGGAAGTGGTCAACTTTGCTGGTGGTGCGATTGTAAGCAACGACATTGAAGCCTTTGTCGTTCATGTTCAAAATAAGATTTTGACCCTTGGGGAGCAGAGTAGGTCCATGAGAAGAATAGGAGAAAGAAGAGAAAGACCAACCATGACGGCGAGGCCAATGAGACCGATATCACCACTAGCTTGATATGAGCATGATACGAAAAACAAAGAATCCAGAAATACACTAACGTTGCCATTGTGGTAATTGAAGGATGTGGTAGTTGAGGAGAAAGAAGGTTGTGGGACAGGGAGTGATTCGGAGTGATCACATATATAGTATTTCCGGAGTCCGGATTATCAGCTTACACATCTTTCCTCATCGATGCGCACAAAATTTGCTGGGCGGTGGGATCCTATCAGGATAGCCTACACCCCGTTCAATACCGCTTACGCACCAGAAACAGGTCCGATCGAAAGCCGATTTCATACCCTGTAAAGCCGTCACTCCTGCATTTCCATAACAGGAAATATATGTGTTCGCCGCTCTCCTCACGCCTTTCATCATGACTCCGGGACACGCTTCCCTCTCTCTCGGTCTCTCAGCCGCCTCTTTATCCACCTCAGTAGTCCACATGGCAGGCCCTTCTGTCATATATGAAGGCTGGGTCCTCAAAAAAAGGCGGAAAAAAATGCAAGGTGCATACCTTTGGTGTATGTTCGTAAAAATGATATCTCATCTGTCTCCGCACAGGCTTTGCCCGTCGTTATTTTACCCTCTACCAGTCTGGCTTGCTCTCCTATTCCTTCGAGCCAGGCCAGCCTATCCGTGATCAAGTTCACATTAACAATGCTGCCATTTCAACCTCCCAGGGTCGTAAGGATATCCATATCGACTCAAATACCGCGACGTTCCATATTAAGTGTCTGAGTACCGAGGATTTCAATGCCTGGATGGCTGCATTCAGGTTTTATTGCAGCTTTACACATTGCGCGACTTCGCACAGAACTGACTGTATATTAGAAAGTTCATATCCGTTGGGGTGGAAGCCAGGAGGGCATCAACCCATCGTCAAGCTTCGAGAAAGTCTAGTATTAACTTCAACCTGAACCGATCTGGATCATTGCTTGAAGAAATGGGAACCGTAAGTATATTTCTTCTCTGTAACTAGTTGGCTATGAACTAATGTTTCAGAGCTTTGATGAGCTGGAACGCGCAATATCTTCCTTACATGTGGACCTTAACCCACCGAAGGCCCCTAGTTTGAGTAAGAAACAAGCTCACAGCAAAGAATCTATGTTTGGCTTGTTCAAGAAATGTGACCTTTTTTCTTTTCATTCCTTTCTTTTCACCCTAATCCACTTAATCTGTAGCGCAGAACAGTGCCACACAACTTCCACGCGAACCCACCCAGCACAACTTAACTATACCCGGCAGCAATCGTTTCTCGTCAGAATCCCTTCGAGATTTAAGGGATAGTTTTGATGTCTTGAAGGCTCAATATGCCTCCCTCGTAAAGATCATGCAGGAGTCGTTGAGCGAATCAAGTCAGCAAGCGTCGTCTTTGCCTGTTACAACCGAAGAAGACGAAGAAATCTACGATAACCACACACTCTCAGTTTCAGCATCATTCACTAACAATGGTTTCCGCGATTCGGTGACGAGTGCAAGTGAAAGTGTTGTTGAGTGGTTTGACGCGATAGATGAGGGTCCGCAAGAGTTTGTTATGGAGGCGGGTCCTGAGGCGTCAGAACCTGGAAGTCGCATGCTTCCCGCAAGCTCAGAAACGTCTAGCGTCGATACAGACTTTGAAGAATATGATCCTCCTCTACCTCCTGCAGAAGAATCACCATCTGCCGGGACATTGACTATCTCTCGGCGAACACGCTTACCTTGTCTTCCTCCTAGTGACGAAGGTAGCTTGTTTGCCATTCTTAAGAAGAATGTTGGGAAAGTGCGTGTCTGGAGCCATTTGTGTATTCATTTTCCAACATTTTGTTCGTATAGGATCTCTCGACCATAACATTCCCAGTGACATTCAATGAGCCATTGACAATGCTTCAAAGAGTTGCCGAAGAAGTGGAGTACTATAATCTTCTGGATGAAGCAGCGCGCACAGTGGACCCGGTGGCGCGCATGTCATATGTAGCTGCGTTCGCTATTTCAGGTTATGCACATACAAAACACCGTACTGGACGGAAAGGATTGTGAGTTTTTGACATATCATATATATCTTTTTGTAAATATCTTACACTCTAAAGCAATCCGATGCTCGCAGAGACCTTTGAAGATGTCCGCATGAAGTTCATAGCAGAGAAAGTCCGTCATAACCCCCTTGAAATCGCCTATCATGCTGAGGGAGAAAATTGGGAACTAAGCGCCACCTCCTGTGGTAAGACGAAGTTCTGGGGTTAGTTAAAAGGCTGTCTATTACCGGAGAAATATCGTCTCACAATCTACAGGCAAAAGTTTGGAAATAATACCCTTGGGAATCAATCGTCTAAGAATAGGCGAAGAGACCTATATTTGGTGAGTAACGATCCATTGTTGCTGTAGGCAATGCTTACCGGCTTCATTCCACATAGGAAAAAACCATCTTCCTTCATGAGGAATCTCATGGTCGGCACCAAATATTTCGAACATTGCGGGAAAATGACAATAGAAAATCTCACGTCTCAGTACCGCTGCGTAATCGATTTCAAACAGAACGGATATTGGGGCCCTACGAACGTCGTGTCTGCAATTACCCATGACGACAAGGGTGAAATTATTGGTCAAATAGAAGGGAAATGGGATGATCAGATATCACAAATGCTCGAAGCCTCACATTTTCATATTCTTTGGAAAATGAACCCCTTCCCGAAGGACGCGCCCGAATCCTACGGATTTACTTCGTATGGCATTACTTTGAACGAGGTGACAAGCGATCTTGAAGGGAAACTTCCTCCGACAGACTCTCGTCTGCGACCTGATGTTCGAGCCCTTGAAAATGGACAACTAGACTTGGCTGAAAACGAGAAAGTGCGAATCGAAGGATTGCAGCGAGAGAGAAGAGTCAACGGTGCTGAACGGCAACCCCGATGGTTTGAGCAAGTTGGCGATGAATGGCATTATATTGGTGGGTACTGGGAAAGCAGAACATCAAGCTGGAAACAAAATGCAGTCAAACCACTGTGGTGAACGTCTTTTATTCATTATCGATACCAACGACGTGTCAATCACGACGTATTAATGGACTGTCCGAGTTGAGCAGTAGTATGTTGGTTGGTACGACTATACCCCGCAATGTACATCACATGTTACCCTTTGACTTACTGTGGATAATGGCTGATACTATCTTTGTTATAATACATATTGGTTATGAATGACTTTCAATTGACTCAATTGCCCGAGGGTCATAATTATACAAGCCATTTATTTGTATCTACACCATCAAAATATGGTCTATTTGGTCCTGCCACTGTCTCTGGCTTCAACTACTTGGAAGGGTATGTTTTGTTCATATTTTCTCAATCCGAGTTTGTTCTACGTCTTCCAACTTGCGTCCAGGAATTACATCAGACTGAAAGTTATGACGAATTTGGTACCGAGAAACAAGTTCAACATCGGAAATCGGAAAGCATGTTGACCTGGGATATTTGCCATGCCTCTGAACCGAACAGACTTTCTCCACGGACATATGATCCGCTGTGAGGTCTGCTTCTGCCATCTGTTGAGGACTGGAACCATTGTACTTGCAGAGCAATAGGCGAAGTCGCCCTGACGATACAACTCTACTTATTGCATGATCCTCCGACTCTTAGCCCGCCGTTTTTCCGGGTCTTTAGGCTTCATGTACTGGACAAGCAAAGGTATCAGTTGGACTCTTGTGCTGCATGCAATGCTTCTTCTTCTTCTCCGGGTCCAGCATCCGAGGTTTATTCGCTAGCTTTGCGATCTTTCTTAAAAGGACTTGAGTTATGTTTGAGTGAAAGCAATTCCCTTAAACGACCTGGAAGATGGTGAACTGGCATCTCCTGTCATTCTGTGTATCTTTCGCGTTATTTGGAAGCGTGGCTTCGCAGCAACCATTATACCAACAATGTGGAGGCATTGGATGGTTGTCTTTTTATTGCGCTTTGCTTCGGCCCTTTCTTTCTTTCTGACTTCAATTGTATAGGTCCGGAGGAACTACCTGTGTATCTGGGGCAACATGTACCAAGCTGAATGACTGTGAGTTAATCTCAAACTTTGAAGCTACACTACAATATACATACTTTTTTCTAGATTACTTCCAATGTCTTCCTGGCACGGCGTCCTCATCTTCGTCATCCTCGACGACTTCAAATCCGACGACCACGTCGAAGCAGACCACGAGTACGGTCATTCCGTCGACGACATCAAATCAACCTGTGCCTACAGCCACCCCATGTAAGTCCCACTGTGATGTTGTGAAGTAGAAACCATTTTATATGTCTTCAGCAAACATCCCCTCCGACTGGCAGGCGGCGTACACCAAGGTCAGATAAATCGTAGGCAAATAAGAATACCAAATGAAACTTTCATCTACAGGCAAAAAGCGCTGTGGCAAAACTTTCTCTGCAAGATAAAGTGAACTTGGCCACCGGTATGCTATTCGACCTTATTTTCACGAAACCTGGACTAACATTAAATGCTCAGGTGTTGGCTGGCAAAATGGTATATCAAAATGTTCTCTGATTATACAGCTAGTAGTCTTGATCTACTTGCTTTCTAGGTCACTGCGTTGGCAATACACCTGCGATCTCTTCTATTTCCTTTCCGGGTCTTTGTCTACAAGGTAAACTGAGTGACAATCGTATTGCATGAATCTGACTGACTTGAGCCTACAGATAGTCCTCTCGGGGTTCGCTATTCCGACTTTGTTTCCGCTTTCCCTGCGTAAGGCATATTCATTTCTACTGAAACGATCGTTTTAATGCATTCATGTCTTTGCAGAGCTATCAACACCGCGGCCACGTTCAATCGCACACTTATGAGGTCTCGTGGAACTGCATATGGCGCCGAGTTCCGTGGAAAGGGTATTCATGTTGCCTTGGGTCCAATGATGTAAGCTTTTCGAGCTATAATCAATCGCTCAAAGTCTCAGTGATTTTAGGAACGTGGCACGCTCTCCCGCTGCAGGCCGCAACTGGGAAGGGTATGATTGCATTGTTTGTCGCTCATATACGAGGTCTCATTCTTCATAGATTTGGCTCTGATCCATACCTGAATGGCGAAGGTGCATATGAGACGATCTTAGGCATACAATCCAACGGGGTTCAAGGTACGGACTTCTCTCATACAAAGCCGAAAAGAAAATCAGGTTCCAATAACGTGCAGCATGCGCCAAACATTACATCAACAACGAGCAGGAGCATGCACGAGAAACTAGCTCCTCCATCGTTGATGACCGGTATGTAATCATATAGATAAATGCCCGATATCTTTCTTGACACTTCCTACAGAACTGTATGTTATCTTGCTGCACTACCACCGCTATTATTGACAACTTAAAATCAAGCAACATGAAATATACGCTCTTCCGGTGAGGCATTAACTGAACCATTGTTAAACTGTACTAACAGTATAATACTTTCTCAGTTCCTCCGCAGCGTTCAGGCCAACGTGGCCTCGGTCATGTGTAGCTACAGTAAGTCTTGCCGATATACAGTGAGGCTAAAAAAATAAACCTCTCTGAACCGCTGTGTAGACCAAAGTATGTTCGTCCATGCGACAGCTTAAGAATTTACTCACCAGGAATCAGTTAACGGGAGTTTCGCCTGTGAGAATGACAAGATGCTTAACGGGATATTGAAACAAGAATTTGGTTTCCCTGGATGTAAGCTGGAATTCATTAATGAACGTAAACTCTTGCTGATTTATTGGGCACATACTAGACGTTATGTCAGGTATGTTTAATTGTTCAGTTAGAGCCTTTCGAGAGAACCGAAACATTGCTACTGTATAGATTGGGCAGCTACTGTGAGTGCTACCAGGCAGAAAGGTTCCTCCCCACTACTAATCACACAAAATATCTATAGCATTCGACACTGTCCGTGAACAAAGGACTCGATGTACGTCTTTATTCCACATGCATCTGATCCTTATAGTTTAACCTTTAAGTCACAGATGACAATGCCAGGTGCCTAATCGACCTAGACTCACATAAAGTAGATAGACTAACGCCAATGGTGTTGCAGGTGATATCACATTCTCCTCAGGTAATCTTGTTTGTATTTCGTGATATTCAATAACTCACTTGATTATCGTAGGAACTACTTACTTCGGCGCCACTCTGGTATCTGCAGTGCAATCAGGCTCTGTCCTACAGTCTCGCATCGACGTAGGTCTCCGTTAATGCAAACACTTTGATTACCTTTCTCACTACAAGATGCTTACATAGGACATGGCTACCCGTATCTTGGCCGCTTGGTGCGTTTCTTTAGGCATCCCCTCATTAACAACGGAATGACGAACATTCACACGTACAGGTACTACTTGGGTCAAGACAGCGGCTATCCCGCAGTAAATTTTGACTCTTGGAATATCAATGGTGGAATCAACCAGCACGTAAATGTACAGGCAGACCACAAAAAGTAAGTGCTTATTGTTGCTGGAGTAAACCCATACATTGAAATTTCTGATCACCATTAGTGTTATCCGAGATATAGCTGCTGCCTCAACCGTCCTTCTAAAAAACGTGAAGAATGCTTTGCCACTGAAGGCCCCGAAAAGTATAGGAATAATTGGTAACGGTGCAGGCCCAAGTTCCAAAGGGCCAAATGGGTTGGTTTCTGTTGATTACCCATTTGTGCGTCGCGGTGGATAATTATGCATTATGCAGCTACACCGACAGAGGAGGAGATGACGGAGTTCTGGCAATGGGTGAGCTACATCTCTTACGATGATTGAAAAATACCTTACCATTATTAAACAGGCTGGGGAAGTGGAACTACAGACTTCCCATACCTCATCGATGTCTGTATTCTTCTCTCGGCATTGTTGATCTGGCTTCCTGATATCCATAATGTCAGCCATTGTCCGCTATAACGACGAGAGCAGCACAAGACAAGTCAACGATCTCCTCGTCACTGAGCGACTCGGACTTAAACAGTGCAGCCAACGCCGCTGCTGGAAAGGACGTCGCTTTCGTTTTTATCACTGGTTTGTTCACCATGAACTTCCCGCTGTCTATGCGTGCCCTAAAACGTACCCTTTGATTTAGCTGACTCTGGAGAAGGCTATATTACCGTCGAAGGTACATCACATTCATATCTGCCATGTGAAAAGATTTGAAGCGTTACATATCTGATTAATTTACAGGAAATGCTGGAGACCGCAACGATCTCAAGGCATGGCACAACGGGGTTCGCAATATTCGTCTGAATTATTCACAGGGACAAAAATTTACCGTTTCGGATTTTGACAGGATGCTCTTGTGGCTAAGGTTGCGAGTGTCAATTCCAACACCATTGTCGTAGTCAATAGCGTTGGACCGATCACTGTTGAACCTTGGGTCGACCATGTGAATGGTGAGTTTCCTTTCATCTGCTGGTTATTTTCTATCATTCTTATTTGTTCAATCCAGTGACGGCAATTGTACGTACTACTTACCTTTGATGATCAGACTGTTGTTTATTTGATCCTCTTGTAGGTCTGGAGTGGATTGCCCGGACAAGAAGCTGGTGAGTAGAGGATTTAAATCAGAGAACATTTCAGTCTGACTTGTATAACAGGTAACGGCCTGGTTGACGTCATCTACGGAGCATATAATCCAAGGTATGTTAGCACAATCCTTGCGTAACATGTTCCTCGACCACTGAAATATACACCCTACGTAATAGCGGACGCCTCCCATACACTATTGGCAAGGCTGAGGCTGATTACGGAGCAGCCATAACCCTCGGCGGTAGCCAGAACACTATCTTGCAAGTTCCATACAACGAAGGATTGTTCGTGGATTACAGACACTTCGACCAAGCAAATATTGCCCCACGATATGAATTTGGATTCGGATTATCGTATACCACCTTCCAGTACGCCAGCTTGAGCATAACCGGAACTGCAGGAGGAGGTACACCTCCGTCTGGACCTGGTTCATCCCTCGATCCTTGGTAAAACATCACCTGAAAGACGTTTACTACTGCACCTGAACTAACTCCAAATCATTGTAGGCTGCATGACAAAGTTATTACAGTCACTTTTTCGTTGACCAACAACGGCACAGTTGCTGGTCATGAGGTAAAGTCAAACGTTTTGGCAGGCACATACGCATTTATGGATGTTTGAAAACTTTCAGATACCTCAATTATACATAACCCTCCCGGCTTCCGCAAACTCACCTCCCAAGGCATTGAAAGGGTTCGACAGTGTCTTTTTGACGCCAGGTCAAACAACAACTGTTACGCTACAATTATCACGCTTCGATTTATCGATCTGGAACGTGGTCACTCAACGTTGGGAAGTGCCTGCAGGAACCACTGGCATTTCGATTGGTGCCAGCAGCAGGGATATTCGTCTGACGGGTTCCGTGGCCAACTAGATTTTTAAATAGTTTTACGAGCGCTTTCTGTTTTTCTTACTATTCGGAGGTTGAATTCAAGTAGCCAATGAGAATTATTTTATTTTACCTTTCTTTTGGGGAAAGTGATCGGACCTCGGCATCTGTAAATTTAATCGAACCTGATCGGCCTATAATCCCGATTGGGCACTGGTTGACAGTGAGCCAATGCCGGCAACTTTGACGGAAAAAAGTTAATATGCAAACAAAAATCGGAGGAACCGATTTACGACTCTGTGAGCAACAACGACCATGTTGCCACGGATAACCAGGAGGGCTCTAACCCTCCGTCGGTCCTTTGCTACGCAAGTTCCCGTAGAGAAAGACTGTACTTCTATTACCCCACCTTATCAGTCCCTCATACAAAAATTAGAAAGCGTCCGAAAGTTGCTCAACAGACCCCTGACTCTTGCGGAAAAGATACTCTACAGCCATATCATCGACCCAGAAACTTCACTGGCAGGAAATGGGAAAATTAGAGGAGAGGCGTACCTTCAACTTCGACCAGAGAGAGTTGCCATGCAGGATGCTTCCGCTCAGTACAAACATGTCTTTTCCATGCACGAATATAACTGACAATGTTTCTAGGATGGCACTGTAAGCCCCTTCTCTATTGGACATATGTGTACTATTAGACTCAAATTCAACCAGGTTGCAATTCATGAGCGCCGGACTTGCACAATGTGATGTTCCAACGAGCATTCATTGCGACCATCTTATCCAAGCACTCGATGGCGCTGAGACTGATTTGAAGGTTCGTTCTTCAGGTATATTCCATCCATATCTAACAATAATGTTCGGCAGCGTTCAATTGTCACGAACCAAGAAGTATTTGATTTCTTGCAAAGTGCCGCCCAGAAGTATGGCATTGAATTCTGGGCGCCTGGTTCTGGTATTATCCATCAAATTGTTTTGGAAAACTATGCTGCCCCTGGAATGTTAATGTATGTTATTTTATTTTCTGTCCCTCTCCCAGCTAATGGATGTTATCTAGGCTTGGAACTGGTATAAAGGACATCTCTAATGGACATACCCAACCTGCTGACAGCTAGAGATGCAGATTCGCATACGCCTAACGCAGGCGGCTTAGGAATGCTTGCCATAGGTGTTGGCGGTGCTGATGCCGTAGACGCTATGACCGGAACGCCATGGGAATTAAAAGCTCCAAATGTTATTGGTGAGTACTCCGAAGCTCGAGGGGGTTATGATACTAGGTTGCTTACTACGAAGCAGGTGTCCATTTGACTGGCAAAATGAACGGTTGGGCAACTCCTAAGGACCTTATTCTTCATCTTGCTGGCAAGTTGACCGTCAGAGTGAGTTTCTTAAATTTCCCATAAAATACGCATGCCATGATGGATAAACCAATATACGATCTAGGGTGGAACTGGAAGTATTTTGGAATATTTCGGTCCAGGTGTCGCTTCCCAATCTTGCACAGGTAACGTGGTTGTAGTTGTCGGAACAAAGTTATCCATATCAATCAATATGTGTAGGTTTGGCAACCATTGCGAACATGGGCGCAGAGGTCGGAGCAACTACATCAACATTCCCGTACTCAAAGAACATGCGAGATTATCTCAAAGCTACAGGTCGTTCTGCTGTAGCTGCTGCTGCGGACAAAGCTGCATCTCAAGGCTTCTTGAGTGCTGACGAAGGTGCTGAATATGACGACGTGATAGAGATTGTAAGTTCTATATTCCATCTATTTTTTGCATTAACCACATTGCTTGTTTTTAGAATCTATCTGAACTGGAACCCACTATCAACGGCCCATTTACTCCCGACCTCGCTACACCCATTTCTCAGTTCGGCAAATTTGTAAAGGATCAGGGATGGAAGGATGAATTTTCTGCCGGTCTCATTGGATCGTGCACGAACAGTTCTTACGAGGACATGGTAAGCTGTATTTTTTTCAGGTATCAGAGAGATGTATCTCATCAAACTCTGTAGACTAGCGTTGCAGACCTGGCTCGACAAGCGAAGGCTGCTGGGTTAACAACACAAGTAAGCACAATTAGATTTATTATCGATTTTGATTGAACAAACGACTGTCCTCAGGTGCCTTTCCTTTGCACACCTGGTTCTGAACAAATTCGTGCAACTATTGAGCGCGATAATGTTACTTCCGCTTTGGAAGACGTTGGTGCACTGGTACTAGCTAACGCATGTGGACCATGTATTGGACAAGTGAGTTATAGACCACTTATAAGAAAAATAATAACCATTCTAACTTTCTTCTAGTGGAAAAGAACCGATCAAAAGGAAGGGGAAAACGGTGACGGTTTCAAATGTGTATTCTTTTGTGACTATTACTGAATTTTTTGTAATAGCTATCTTGACCAGTTTCAACCGTAACTTCAAATCCAGGAACGATGGAAATGCCAAAACCATGAATTTCTTGGCATCTCCCACTATTGTAACTGCTATGACATTCTCGGGTAAATTATCTTTCAATCCAATGGTCGATTCCATCACACTTCCTTCCGGCGAGTCCTTCAAATTCAGAGCACCTTCTGGTCAAGATCTGCCTACGAACGGCTTTATTCCTGGAAATCAATCATATTATCCTCAGCCATCCCCAGCTCCTCGGCCGGAGGTTGAGGTTGTAATCAAGCCGGATTCACAACGCCTAGAAGTTTTACAGCCTTTCACCAGTCCTTTTGATTCTTCCAGCAAGAATTTGGAATTACCCCCTTTGAAAGTTCTACTAAGAGTCCGTGGTAAATGTACCACTGATCATATTTCAGCTGCTGTAAGATTCTACCTCTCTTCCTATTTCTAGGACTAACAATTTCGCGATATAGGGGCCATGGTTGAAATATAAAGGTCATCTTACTAACATATCTGAAAACCTTCGTAGGTTTCTTTTGACTTATTTCTCTGAAATACTGAATTCACACATGTTCCAATACCAGTGATCACAGTAAGATGCCCATTTTTTTCTGTATAACCTGTTAACTCAAGTTTATCAGGCGGTCAACGATGAAGGAGGCGAAATGAACATCGCCTTTGACAGAGATACCAATAATTCTGGCACTATTCCCGAAATCGCAAAGCGCTTCAAAGCTCGACAACAACCGTGGGCATTAGTAGTTGACGATAATTACGGAGAAGGAAGCGCAAGAGAGCATGCTGCATTACAACCTCGCTTCTACGGTACATATAATTCTAACCTTCAATGTTTCTGCCGTTTAACCCACACACTCTGCAGGATGTTCTATGATTCTTGCACGATCTTTCGCTCGCATTCATGAAACAAACTTGAAGGTAGGGCTCTTTTACGCCTTCGGCTCGATGAACTTCAAGTTCCTAATCCTTTCTATTAGAAACAAGGTGTCTTACCCTTGTGGTTCGCGGATAAGAATGATTATACCAAGATTGGTTCTGGAGACGTCTTGGAGACTGTTGGGCTGTCTGATGTTTTCGCAGGCAAACCTGGCGCATCAGTCACAATTAAAGTTACCAAGCTTGACGGCGCTGTTTTCGAAATACCAACTAAACACACCATGTCTGCAGACCAGTTGAAATGGCTCAAGGCGGGATCTGCACTTAATTATATTAGGTCTATCAAAAATTAGCAGTAGTACAACTGCAAGGCCTTGTGCCTTATGTAATATATCTATGGGGTGGGATGTAAAGTACATTTCAAAAAATTATCATAATTTTGTTGTATATTGCTTGTCCCCTTCTCCCTTAACCAAGATAAAGTCTGACTAGCTATGTCCATTGCCGCAGGGGGGAGACCAGCAAGCCGCGCAACTTTCAGACCGTGGCTATCCCGATTAATTCCAGGGCGTAGTTTGTACGAATAAGCAAAATGTCCATCCTTCAGAAATACGATGTTAGAGGTTTTATACAAGAGAGAGAGCTCAAATCGAAAATTTACCCCAGCATCATCAACGTCACTACAATAAAACCGTACATTCTTGAACACGCCGGTCCCGTGTGTGTTCCCAACATTCCCCACCATATCAGAAAGCTCGTGAAAATGTGTTGCAAACAAGCATCGACTTTTATTCACGGTCGCAATGTGGTGAAGTGTAGCGAAAGCAATTGCCAACCCATCTCTTACCGTTGTGCCTCGGCCAACCTCATCCATAATCACCTTGAAGAGGGAATATCAGAAATATTGCGCCCCATGATTAAAGATCACTTACAAGACTTTTGTCTGTAGCGCGACGCAATATGTCAGCTGTTTCGAGCATTTCAACCATAAAAGTACTTCGATCACGGAAGAGGTCATCTTTCGCTCCTATCCTAGAAAATAGTTTGTCTACAATACTTATATGTGCATGATCTGCGGGAACACAACACCCGATTTGAGCCAAAATTGCTACAATAGCCGTTTGACGAAGTAGAGTTGATTTTCCAGCCATGTTGGGACCTGTGATGATATGGATATTGGAAGTCGGGTTCAAATCCACTGAGTTTGGAGTGAATTGTCGACCTGAGGAAAGCAGCCCCATTTCGACTGAGGGATGTCTACCGTTGGTCATGCTATATGAACCACTAAAACAATAGCTTCAGCTTAGCGTTAGCACGCAAGAAGTAGGACTACTCACTCTTCCTTTATTTCGGGACGGACGAAATTCATGTCCTCGGCAAGTACGGCGAAAGACAAAAGGACGTCCAGTTCATCGATCACTTGCGCGTTTTGGCGTAATTTGTGAGCGTGTTCAATCACCTGCGTGCACATTTGAGTTAGAAGGTAGGTTAAGCGGAGAAAAAACGACGCGAAACCTCAAGACTGAGTTCATCAAATACTGCCTTCTCTGCCAGCGAAAGCGCCAATGTTTGCTCTCCAATCTTGGAGCCTAATTGACTCCAACGCTATAAGATTGATAAGCTTCAACAAGTCTGACATGACGGACGATAGGTATGTACCCTATAGATATAGCTTTTAGTAGTCTGCGTCTCTCCTATGCTGTAAAATTCGGGGTCGAGGTCCAGTTTTTTTCTATCTCGTTTTGCTCGAGAAATGTGGAGAAACATCCCTTGGCTGGAGGCCGAACGGAGTGTTAAAGACGGTGCATCTGAGAAGAAATTAAAATCAGTTTAATAAATCATCAAAGATACACACTGTATTGTTCTCGCAAGTTTTGCTCTAAGGTTTCCTTTTCTTCCAGAAGTTGTTGTAGACCATCGTCCAATGCCTTGAGTTTGGCGGAGAAGCTTTGTGCAAGGCGTCAATTAAAGACCCCCATGTTAGGAAGATGATTAGCGTACTTATGATTGATAGACCATTTCTTAGAGACAACTTTATCGACCTCAGTGAGAGGTGTATCTGGATCCTCTAGACCATTAGAAGGGCTTGCATCAATTTCTGGACCTTCGGTTAAGTCATCGAGATTATCCGTGACGGCGCTAGAGATCTTCTCAGAGAGATGCTTGAGGTTGGTCGTGCGAAGGTACATTGCATCGATTGCATTCCAATCCTCCGCTCGAAACCTGTTATCTCTGATTTCCATTTCCTTTTCCAGCTCAATCATTGCACCCAGACGGTCCCATAAATTGATAGCTGCCCGGATACCAACAAGGTCACTAAAGTCTGCCCGACCTAGCAGAAACTTTTGACACAAACGGCCTAGGTCGTCCGCATCTTTTAGTACGTTGACAACGTCCATACGAAAATGCGTCCTTTCGCGGAAGAATGACACTAATTCTTGACGAGCATGTATTTCCGTTATGGATGTACTTGGAGAACCTGCATGATTAAGTCAAAGAAAATTGGAATAAGCTCAAGGACATGAAACTCACAAAGCCATCTTGCTAGAAGCCGGGTCCCACCGCTTGTATTAGTCCGTTTGATGACACTAAGTAGACTGCCTTTACTTCCTCCCTCATATGCACTATTCCCACGAATCTCAAGGCCTTGAATTGTGTGCAGATCAATCTGCATACGGTCCTGTGAAATTTCGCGCAGCGGGGAATCTAAACGAGGCATATGATCCAGTAAATTCTGCCGCAGAAACTCTGTGAGCAGCTCTATGGCAATAGACTCTTGAGTTAACACCGTATCTAGTGCCGGCCCATCATCGATATTTGATTCAGGATCCGAAACAGTGCCTCTAGGAGGGACTGGTGCATAGGATATAAGACAGTTGCTGTCTGCAAATGTTTCGAAAATAGCATGTCCGGGTTGGCCTTGGAATGAATCATCCAGTACAACCTCGCGGGGGGCTATTCGGGCAAGTTCATCCGGTACATTTTCGAGTTTGCTTTGCTTTGAGAAGAATTCACCGGTTGACACGTCGATCCAGGCTAATCCTACTTTTTGTGCAACCTCGTCGACTTCGCCGCCAGGACTTATAGCCAGAAGGTAGTTATTTTCCAGAGGGTTCAAGAAAGATTCGTCGATCAAAGTGCCAGGAGTGACTACTCGTGCAATACGCCTTTCGAATTCTTTGACATTGTTGTCAGAATATACCGGAAATTCTTCGCACAATGCCACGAAACGTTTTTCTTCTTGAACGAGCACTTTGAGATATTTATCGAGATGTGCGAGAGGAAAGCCGCACATGGCCACTCGCTCTCCGTTCCATTTCCTACTCGTGAGTTTGATGTTAAGAAGATTAGAAATGTCGACTGCTTGGTCAAAATAAGACTAGCAGAAGGTATGGGGAATAAGACTGTGACAGGGAAAACAGCTATTGTGTGCTTACTTCATAGAAATTGCCAACTCTGGTTAGTAACAAGCAATGAGGGAAGCGCTTTAAGTTGCTTAGAATTTGGGCCGAAAGGAATGTATTCGGTTTTGGTATTTTCGACACTTCTGAAATCAGTAAAAAAAGAGTAAAATAAAATAACTCGACACTAACATTTCGCAAGAACATCTGGCTTCTTTTTGGGTATAGGCGGCCCATCATCTACGAGCGTTTATCAGACATTGTCTATTCCAGTGTACAAGAGATGGCCGTCTACCTGCAACAGCTTTTTTTGTGTGGGACCTTTGTGCCGGGTCTATCATAGGGGTATCATCCGCCACTTCTTCGGTTTCTCCGGTTGCTATCATAAATCAAGACATCAAAATAGTATTTAGTTTTATCGGGGAAATGTCCAACCTTCTTCTAGCTTCCGCTTCCTAGATTTGCGTAATTTCTTTGAAAGGGTATCGGTATCGGTATCCCCATTTTTGCTAAGCAGTGCCTCGTTTTGCTCATTTTCTGCGGATATTCCTTCTTTTTTTTTGATTTATTCTAAACAACGTATTATTCCTCAATAGGATCGTCGCACCTTCAGTGCCCTCCCTCTTGCGGGACTTGCGTATTCGTTGCTCGGTAGTGGTGGGATTAGCAATTAACCGTTCCGCTGATAAAATATTTCAGATGACTAAACTTGACTGTCAAACCGATATAAAGAGGTTGGAACGTGCCAGTATGATAGCTAGAAAACCAATCTTTCAAGGGAGTTGCTGGTTCACCAGAGGGAGTCATATATGCGCTGGGCAGGTCATCGTAATTCAACTTTGTGACCGTTTGAGACTTCCTAGTCCTAGCGGTCTTGGGGGATGGTTTCTCAGAGCCACTGGGCGTTGAATGAGTCTGAGATGAAGCAGTTGATATATGACGCGTGAAATATCCCGAGTATATCGTGTAAAAGTTGAAAGAAGCCCGTTTTTGGTATAAAGTTCCAGAAAAGCGCGTCAAAGTCATTGTGTAGCGCGTTAAGACTGACAGAAAACAATTAAGATATGATGTTATACACAAGTCCTTGACTCACGTTTGTTTTTATCAAGTCTCAGATTTAAGTATTAGATAGAATGGTTTCAACTGTCTTCATAGTAATTTTCAAAGTGGTTTTCCAGCACATCGCATCGCTGGAGTTGTGAAAGTAATTAAAAGAAAGAGGGGTGTCACGTTACTGCGTGTCTACATAAATCAAATTCTGAAGTCACGCCATCAATCGGAGTTTAAAGGACGAAAGTAAAGGACAGCGAATGTTCACCTCGAACGAACTCTTCAAAGTCGCGCACTTTACACTTACACTTCAAAAATGTCGTTCGCAGGAAGACGTAGAGGAAACAAGGCCAAGAAGGGTGTTCAGTTTACCCTGATGGTTGTGGGTACGGCATGTTTTTTTTACATGGAAGGGTCTCTAGGTTTGCTCATTGACAACGCTTTCTTTGCATCAGGTGCATCGGGGACTGGTCGTACTACTTTTGTCAACACCCTCTGCGAGTCTGAAGTCCTTGCCCACAAGGTCTCTGATGACCCAGAGAATGCTCACGTTGAAGAGGGAATCCGAATCAAGCCAGTTACCGTCGGTAAGCACATAGGAGTGATGTGTTTGTTGCATAGCGCTGAAAACAATCTGGGCATGCTCTAGAACTCGAGGAAGATGGTGTTCGCATCTCTTTGACTATTGTCGATACTCCTGGATTTGGCGACAACATTGACAACGAGTTTGCGTGCGTGAATTTACCTGAAAATGTGCTCATACACGCTCATGCTTTTTACACCTCGTAGCTTCCAGGAAATCGTTGGTTATCTCGAACGCCAATACGACGATATCTTGGCTGAGGAGTCTCGCATCAAGCGTAACCCACGCTTCAGGGACAACCGTATTCACGCTCTCCTCTACTTCATCCCTCCCACCGGACATGCGTACGTCAAATTTGATTTGCCAGCAGACAGTCAGTATGGATTAACGCGTTTTACAGCTTGCGGGAAATGGATATCGAGCTTATGCGCCGTCTTTCCCCTCGTGTCAACGTGATTCCTGTCATTGGAAAGGCCGATTCGCTTACACCCAGTGAATTGAAAGGCTTCAAGAAAAGGGTAAGCTCGGTATCTTAGTGGAAATAATTGGTTTCTTATGAGACGTAGATCATGGAAGACATTGAACATTACGACATCCCGGTCTACAACTTCCCTTACGACGTCGAAGAAGACGACGAGGAGACTATCCAAGACAACAGCGAACTCAGGGTAGGTTAATTGGTTGCCGTTGGATGACTATGATGTTGATTTAGTTTGCAGGCTCTTCTTCCATTTGCTGTCATTGGTTCTGAAGAAGAAATTGAGATTGACGGACAGCCTGTTCGTGCCCGCATCTATCCCTGGGGCATTGCCGAAGTCGACAACCCCAAACATTCGGATTTCAGCAGGCTCAGGAGTGCACTTCTCAAGTAAAGTTTACTTTTCAATGAATTAGAAGATGAAATGTACTGATATGAAAACTTAGCTCGCATTTGGCTGATCTCAAGTCATTGACTCATGATTTGATGTACGAAACTTACCGTACCGAGAAGCTTTCCAGGACCGTCAATCCTGATGGACAGTAGGTGGATTTTCAAATCTTGACAGGTTATGTTCTGACAAGGGTTGACAGACACGGAGGCGACTCGTCGATCCTCCCCGAGGAACTTGCATCGCAGAGTGTGCGCCTCAAGGAAGAACAGCTGCGCCGCGAAGAGGAGAAAGTGAGTAAATTTATATTGTTCAGTAACGAAAGCTGATGGTTGGTTGCCTAGTTGCGGGAGATTGAATTGAAGGTGCAACGGGAGATCAACGAGAAGAGACAGGAATTGCTCGCGAAAGAAGAGTCTCTCAGGAACTTGGAGAGCCGCCTGGCCGCGCAGGGGTCTCAGAGTGAATTTCGCGACTAGTAATAGGATTTTTTAGGAATAGTATACCCGTGCATGAACACTTTTTTTTACTTATAAGAAATTGATACCACTTTGTTAATAATTATGTGAGAGAAAAGAGCATTTTGGGAAGTTGTTGATGGGCAAACAAGAGATACTGTTGTTGTGCTCAGTGACCGACCTCGACTGGCATGGAACTCGAATGGGAGACTCGCCAGCCATGGATGCAGCCGACGTCCTCCATTGCTCAGCGTCGTCGTTCTTCAGCTGCTAACGCTCGTCCAGCTGTCCCCCCCCCAAATCAGCCCATTCCCAGTCTTCCCCACGAATACCCTCGTTCCTCTGCTTTTTCTCGTCCAACTGCCTCCCCAAATCTATCAGCAGTCGCCGCCTTTTCTCAAGCCCGCCTCGCATCCTCCTCTCAGATGGACGATCTCTCAGACCCCCCGCCACAATCATACCTTGCATCATCAAGTTTTCGTTCTTCGGATCGCAGCAACGACTCGTATGGTCACTCAGACAGGTCTCTCCTTGCCCCACCGACAGAGTATGGTTCCCATCGCTCAGAGAACAGGCCCTCATCACGCCGTGCTCTTACTCGGGCTCTCGAGCTTGCCCGCGAAGCCGTCCAGCTCGATTCGACGAATGACAACCCAGAGGCTGCGGTGAATGCCTATGCACAGAGCGTGGCCCTTCTGAGTGAGGTGATGGAACGGGTAAGGAATGGCGAGGACAGCACATCGGACTCGCATAGGAGACGGCCACGACGACGAAGTGTTGCTGCGCAAGAGGAGGAAGTGAGACGGCTGCAGAATATCGTGAGTTTGTTGCTGTCTATCTGTTGAGCATGGCTGACGAGCAAGTTTAGCACGACACGTATGCAGATCGGATGAACATCCTGAGCATCATCTACAGCATCCCCGCAGTGCCCTACTCAACGCCATCAATGTATTCTAACACCACTGATACACTCTCCTCAACTTCTCCCACAAATTCCACCTCTCCCTCTTCCGATAGCTCGCCCCAGATACCAGGTCCAGTCTATACCCATTATAACCCTGACGACTCTTCGGCCACCCACAGTGACTCCTTTCTTCCCTACACCGACAACAGAGACAGTGTCTACAGACTCGATGAAGCCGTTCTTACCGGCTCTACCATTTCAGGTTTACCATCTACTACAGCTCAACATCCTTATGCCGTGCAATACGATGTATCCCCTCCAATTCCCCAAGCCCAACCACCACCACCACCACCGTCCTCAGTTCATCCTACCTCACGAAATTCTGTCATTTCCTCACGCCGGGCACGCGATCCGTCCCATTTACCCCCGAAACCGCCGCCTCCTGCATCATCATTGCCACCGGCTCCTATAGCAGTTAGCGATAACTCTTCAGACTCCTCTTCAAAACGTCTTGATCCTCCATCTCGAGAGTTTCCTGGACATAGGAGAACACCGTCTGGTCTTGGAGCTTTGGAAGAAGTATCTGAAGAGACCAGTCTATCGAATGAACCAACGCCAGTACCGGAGGCTCAAAATAACTTCCCCAGAGCGATAACAATAACAAAAAGAAATTCTCCTCCTCTTCCTCCACTACCGTCTCCTCCACTTCCACCAGATGCCCCAGGAACCCCGCGATCCCTTTCATTCTCCAAACCACCACCCTCCCCTAGATTGAACGCCACAAATGCCACTCACGCTCGCCCAAGAGCGTCGTCACAAGTCCCATTCCGTAACGAAACTAATGCTGCGGCGGTCATCAATCCCACCACTAACCAAGGTATGCTCTATCAACGGAGAAAGACATCTGCACCTCCGAGCACTCGTTCACCTTCCCTTACAGAATCTACCACGTCTGCAGGGTCAGTGCACCATAATCAAAGCAATCCTAGAAGTAGATCATCATCACAACCTGGAAGGCGTCCGTCACTAGTAGGCGCAGAAAGGGTATCTCCTGATCCTCCGCCTCCGTTACCTGCCCCAATCCCTTCAGTAAACGGTACTCCTCGTAAAACTTCTTCTGGTTCCAAACTAAATCCCAATCTTCCTCCCCCAAGTCTCCAAGTCGAGATTTCGCAATCTAAAAATATGCTTAGTCTTTATGGTTCTGGTGGGGGATACCCTGCCGGTGTGCCAATAACACCTACGTCACCGCTACCTCCATTACCTCCTACCGATCCTCTTCTTAAGCCTTATCATATGATGAATCTTCTGAGGAATACCATGGTTGTACCAACAGGGGGTTATATTACGCGCAGATTGCATGTGCCTTGCGAAGTGTGGTCACAAGGGGGTGCAAAGTTAACCAACTTGGACGAGAAGATTCGCGTAGTCACAGTGTTATGCTCTGCTTTAGAAGATCTTGAGGCCAGCAGCGCCGAATATTTTGGTGCTGGCAACGTTAGCAGTGGAATGGCACTTGGCATTGGAAGCATCGGCAGGAGAGAAGCTGACGCTTGGTTGTCAAAGCTAGATGAGTTTTCCAACATCTGTGATCAAGTTGTGGCCAACTTTGGCAAGAAACTGGGAGTTGGAGAAGGTTTTGTTTCACGAAAGCATACTTGGAGTGGCAAGCTTATCAGTCGGTTTGATAAATTCACCAATAATGGAAAAAAGTATGTGTCTTTTTGACTCTCTGTTGCAGTTCTTTTGTATGCTTGAGACTAATTGACGCTCTTCTTCCCATAGTCTCGACTCACCGGCAGCGTATGTTCAAGGCCTCAAGAAACTTTTCTTACATACACAGTTGCTAGATGAACATACTCGCGCCATCTTGCAACAACCCATCGCACCGGCCTATGGTGCTTTCCCCGCCGAATTTCGTGGCTCTGCGGAGCAGAAACTCAAGCGCTTCTCTGAATTCTTTGCCGGGGTCGTCTTGACGTTCGTCATTCGAGATCTCTCACAGTTACTGGATAAATATGTCAAGAAATGCGAGAAGTGGCTTGCAGAGTAAGGTCATTTTTTTACTTTGGGACAGATACCCACATTTTTTTGGATGAGCTTTTTGGATTTTCATCATCTTTAATCTTCTTTTTCCTCCACTCAAATCTCATTATTGCCATATTTCGCCCTATTCTGCTCATCATTGTCTTTTTTGTGCGTTTTTACACTGTCGTGGGGTCGCTTGTTCAAGTAGCTGTAAGATAATATAAAATGTGGTGCGCTCGCTGTTGTTGTGGTTTTATTAAAAAGAAATAAGTAGTGCGATGAATAAATACGATTAAAAATATGGGCCAGGTATGAGTAGAATTGAAATGAAGTACCCGCGATTAAAAAGTGATTAAGGAGAATATAATGCAAACTGGAGAAACATAACGCTAATAACTAGTAAGAGTCGATGTCCATGTCAGAAGGATGTCGAGGGTCAGGCATCCAACGCTGCTGAGAGAGTTGATTAAGGACTTTAAGTCGTTGAACTGGATGTATTCTTAGTAGATGCCAGCTATATCGTAAGGTTATAACGTACTGCAGTCTTCTCGGACGTATTCGTCACCGACTTCTTCGTCAGAATCAACAAGGGGATCCGTCTCTATGACTTGCCAAGCTTCTGTAAATAATGAATGGAAGAGTTCAGTCTGTAATGCACTTTCATAAAAAGAGACCATCTCGTACGCTGGAACATGCTACGTGGTGGTAGTGCTCGATGATGGTACGTTCTGTAACGTGAACGATTGGGTGAAATAGGTTTTCTGTGATTTTGTGGGTATGGCGAATACCACTGACGATGCGGCTGTACAGCATGTGCGTCAGTGTGCTGTGTTACAAGACCATGTCCGTTTCGGCGAGACAGCTCTCGTTCTTTGTAGCGTAAACGTCAGACACAGAAAAGTTAAGTTTAAATAAAGTAAAGCCGTACGTCTCACGAAGGCGTCATATAACTGATCATCGTCGTCCATATCAGGGACTGAGAAAGTTTCCGATTCTTTGGGCTTCTCCATTACCATAGGCGCCGTAAGAGGTGTCACTTTCTTCGTGGTTGTTCGTTTCGCCTTCCCCTTGGCGGGTGCGGTCACCGTGGACGCAGTGCGTTTATTCTTACTCTTTGGCTCATCCTCTTGAGCAGGAAAAGGTGCGGGCTCTTCATCATCACCCATAACACTGCCATTAACAGATGCCACATTAGAACCCTTTTCCGCCTCTTTTGCGCTATGTGTGCGAAGTATACGTGTTCTTCGGGAGAGAAGTTTCTCTGTTATAAGAAGATCTTCAGGAGATTCTTTATTTTCTTCTGCAATTTCTTCTGGAGTCAGAAATTGGAAAATAGGCGGAGAAGAGTGGTCCTCCGAGTCTGAAAATGGGTTTGGGGTTGATTCGGTATCATAGTCGTCGTCCTCTGAAGTCGGTGATTCAAGATAATTATAACATAGCCAGAGGAATGCACGACTACGGGAGGATGACGAAACGTCCCGCCGCATAAACAAGTCGGTAAAATCAAGCCGGCTATTAAAATGCAACTCTCCAACGGGCTATGTGTACGCAGGTAAGAGTCATAGCAAGCTTGGACTGTCGTATGAACATACCGTCGAATGATAGGCCAGCACAAAAATCAAGTTGGCTATATTCGTGGGAGGATGCGTGCCTGTTCGCTATATGTGCACATATGTTCAAGGGATGCTTGTGGAAAGATGTATGAATACTAACATAACGGGCTACAATTTCTGCTGGAGAGCCGGGGTAGCCTAATTTCAATTCTCCGATGTCGTCCAGACGGATTGCTCGGAGGACGTGCTTAATTCGCGGGGCATCCTGCAAATTTTCACCGGTTCGCTGAAGGGACGGAACGGGGTGGTAAGTACGAATAGCAGTCTTCATTTCGGGGAAGACTTGCAAGCCATAAATTAGCGGAAAGGAGACGTGAAGGGACGAAGATAGCGACTCACAGCTCATGGTCGTATTAATTCGACCTACGTTAACCAAGAGTGAGAGCATCGCATAATCTTCACTAAATTCCTCTGATTCATTCATCTTGTCCTTGAGCGCTTTGGTAGCCTTCGGAGAATGAAGGATAGATTTGATATACAAGTCTTTGAAGCTCATTTTTGGAGCATCTTTAGAAGCAAATGGATTGGTAAAGACTTCATGTGTGTCGGCGAAGATGGCATGCAAAACATCGTATTGGATGTCAGCGCGAGTAAGGGGTTCGCCATCCCCATGTTTGATGGCTACAAGCCTTCGTGGTACGGGAGCCGCCATAAAATGGAACGGCAGAGACCTTGATTTGAAGATAGAAGATAAACAGAAATGTTATAAGTAAAATACAAGCCAATTACCGTGGTGGTGTGGGTTCAAGGTAGGTTCAAGTATGTGAAAGAGCCACTTGTCAAAGACTTTGAAATCCGAGGGCAACTTCCATTCCAGGGTTGTTCTCAAATAATATCACGTGATGGCGAAACAGCCGATCTCGGCTTGGCACGAACTCCCGTTCAGGCACAGGACAAAGTGCTTCCGAGCGTTATTGGAATTTGGCGCCCAGTGACGCACATGAAGCCATCCATTAACCGTTCCAATACCTAGCGAAGAATTTCTCGATCAATTGAAGCTTAGGATTAATCGTATGGTACAAACATTGGGAAAAGTATAAGGATATCATGTAATTGAAGACGTGTGGTATATGGATGAAATCCAAGAAATAATGTAATGCAGAGGCATATTATAAAAAACGAACCACTTCACAAAAGTCACCCGACGAGTGAACAAAGATAAGGGAAGGTAAGTTTTGAGATTCGAAAGTCGAAGCCTCAACGCAGCCCTGAAAATGCGCCATCCTCCGGGCGCCATGAACTGAGGATCCATTCCAGCACCTCTACGACGGCGCTACTTCTGTACATAAGTCCATGATCTGCACCCTTCACAACCTTCACAGTACATCTGTCCGGGCCCATAGTGCGTTCCATCCACCGAACTGCATTCTCAGCAATTCTCTCGTCTTTATCGCCGTACCATATTCTGACACGATGTGGATAGGAAGAGTAGGAAAAACCCCATGAGTGGTTTTCATGGTTAAGTATTTGCAAAAGATCATTATGCGTTCCTTTTGCCGATTCTGCATGCGACGCAGCAATCAAAGCATTTCCTAGGGCGACCTGGTGACTAGCTGAGACTAAGCTGCTCGATGAATTTTGAGCGAAGGTGGAATTGAATGTACTCGGTGCAGGGGAATTGGGCATTGACATAGCGGCTTTGGATGAAGTAAACGATATTGAGCGACGACCTGAGCTCCTTGGATAATTGGAATATGACTGCGGTGTCGCGGTTGTCATACTGTCAGATAGGATATCTGGCGGTGCCCTTTGTGCAATCCAGGACATATCTTCTAGGCCTAAACCGATGTCAATTCGAAGAGAAGGGGGTAGCTGTGGGCTTGAAGGTGGATCAGACATCCGTGTCATTTGACTCTTGCCTTTCAGAGAGCCCATGGATCGAAGGCCTTTCAGTTTCTTGGTGGCAGAAGATTGCTTCTCTTGCGAGTGTGAGGAGGGGGAAGTCGGTGATCCTTTCAACATATCGAAAAACCCACGAGAAGTTTTGCGTTTGGTCAAGCTTGAATCACCCTGCGGGATCTGCGAAGTCGCGCGCGATTTGAGCCCCAAAGTACTTCGACTTTCGAAACGACCGTCGAAATCACGGAGGTCGTCATATTCGCTAAAGTTACTGCCCACGCTGGGCCTGGGTTTACCATCGCCATTTGAATAAATGGAAGTGCCCAAGTTTCCACTTGATCTAGGAGATGACCTATCATCATTCTGCTTCAATGTAGCAGGAGGCGCAATATAGCCAATGCCTTCATATGAGATTGTTGGAGGTTTGCCAATCATCCATGCTTGGATTTTCCATTCCGCTGCTTGTGCAGTTTTCAGCAGGCCGTTCGGAACGTACTTCAGCCATTTATAACCATCTATTTATACAGCGTCATCAATTAACTTAAACAGGCAAGACAGGAGGAATATACGTACTGCTCTCAGTACCACCAACCCATGGAGCAAGCAGGCATACATCACCTCGGATGCGGGAGGGTAGCTTATTGGCAAATGACAGGGCATAGGGGGCACCAGCAGAGTGTGCCATGATGCTGCATTGCTCTATGCGCAACAAATCCAGCACCTCTTCTACAACGGACGCCCATTGCATAATGCCTTTCGCAGACTTCAGGCGAGGTTCCGTTCTACCTAAGCCCCATCTGAAAAGTTCATTAGACAGGAGTACGACCTTGAGCTTTAGTGACCTACCTGTCAATGGTGATAAGTCTGAGGCCAAGGCAGCTAGCCATTTCGTCATACAACCCCATTATGTGGCGGACACAACCCAGGCCAAGGAACACAATGACAGGAAACCCTGTCGGACTACCTAAATCTGACAAACTGACAGTTAAAGGATTATCCGCTGAAGCGTGAGGTGACCGAGTAAGCTTGAGTAAAGTAGTAAGACGAGCAGATCGAAGATATTGGGCGACTGCTTGTGACTGTGGATTTTTAACCATTAAGGTGTGGTCTTGAGGGGAAGGGGGAAGGTAACTGGAGGGAGCAGAGATGGAATATATAGATGGGGCCCCTGGGTCTGAGCGGGGAGAATAGAGGCTGGCGTTGTCGGATATAACAGAAGTCCGCTTGAGGAACGCAGAAGCAGAACTCGGTGGAGGTGGAGGTGGAGGTTTAGCAATACTTTGATTGCGAATCGTTCGCTGCACTTCGTCGGCGACACTGTCTATAGAAGAACGTGACAAGAAGTCTACATCCTCGTCTTCACGTGCCAAAGATTCCGGTTCCAGCTCTTCGTGGACTGTTGCATGTCCATGGGTACTAGGAGAATACAGAGAAGACGAACGGGTCGGGGGTGGTCGTGAACGAAGCTGGCTCTCTATCGGGGCATGGTTACGAATGATTTCTGATATCGAAGGGACAATGCTCTTGCGGTTTTCTGCAGTGACGTTAGGTGTTGCTGCTTGTCTAATGGGAGAATTCTGGATCTTGTTGCGAGGATGGGACTGGTAGTCATCGATAGGCACGGGGGACGCTACGGATTGGGAAGGAGATGTAATTGTAGAATTTGAAGCAGACCTAGATGGAGTTGGTCGCGGTCGCCTTCGGCGCATTTGAGGTTGGGAAGGATAACTACTGTCGTCTTCGCTTGAATCACCAGAGTAACTTGCTTTCCGAATGATTTTACGTCGTGCCTTACCTCCCCCTAGCACAACGCCGGGTGGCGGAGTGGGCAGGGGAGGCTCATAGAGTGGGTGATGTCCGTGAATCGAAAATTGTGACCTGCTCGAGGATGGCCTCCGAGCTGACGATAACGACGAACTCAATAGATCAGAACCGCCGTTCATACCATCCACCAGCGCATCCATTGTCTCTACTCCAGCAATCGGGGCGGCAACCATAACGGGAAACAAATCGAGAGAGTCATTGGAGGTTGAGTAATCGTCTGGCGTTCGCGGAGGTGTTTCTGTGTGTTGGGTCGAGGAAGAATTGGAAAAGCGAGGATGGGTAATTGCGCTCGGTGGCTCCCATTTAGATCTCGCCGACGAAGGTCCTGTCCTTGAACGCGTCCTCGTATACTGGCCTAAAGGAGCAGCTCGGCGGTTGGTTGAGAAGTCCTCGGCTGGATCAAAAGTTGGAAAAGCATACACAGGGCCGGTGTCACTGTATTTCGCTATGGGTTCGGGCACGGGGGACGGTCGAGGAGAGGTGGCTGCTCTGCTGGCATGAGTCCTAGACTTTGCAGAACGAGGAAGAGAGTTAGAGCTGGGGCGTGGATAGACATCGAAGTAGCTGGAAGGTGATGTGTTTGAAGGACCGGGAGCATTAAAAGGCGATATGTCGCTCGTTTCGTTGGTCGGAGACCTTTCTGTTTCGCGTCTGAGCGAGAGAAAGGATGAGCTCTTCCTAGGTGTACGATGTGAAGTCGAATTGCGCGAAAGGATTGATTGCATCTTCACGCAAAATAAGATTTAGGTCAGCAATAATGAGAAAAAACCAGAAAGAAGTCAAGACCAGGAAGGACAGAGGGGGAGACTGAATCCTCCAAAGAACGAGAATATGGGAGAGGTACAAGAAATTTGAGGCTTGTTTTGTCCCAATTGATCAGGGGAATGGTTCCTATCTCCGTATACAAATGTTGCAAACATGTTTATATTTGCGTGGGTATATATGTATCATTCCGTTCTCGAATACAAAATACATGGTATATACTGACTATTACTAGTACAAGCTAAGGGGTATTTTCCTGAAGCTGCATGCCTCTTGCACTTGCTGGATTTCTGCTGCAGGCCATCTCGCAAACGGCGGTTGGTTTGTACCCCAGGGTAAACCGAGCCGCCGGAGTGATGAGAACGCCCCAGATTTAATTAAATGGGCCCATTCGCCCGTAGAAACGCGCACCGCTCTCCCAAATATTGCCAATTCAACTAGATTCCTGCATGTTTCGCTGACCATGGTAAGAATCCCCATGTCCACGAAATGACCACAGAGGTGCAGACATTGCAATGACTCTACACGCTCTGGATCGACGTCAAGAAGGAATTGGCTGGATTTAGCGTCTTTTTGTGTCTCGTAATGTAGGCATGCAACCGCGCATGAGGCAAGCACGAGGCGTACTTGCTCCTCAGATGCAGCAGGATCGTTCGTCGTTAGATGAAGTCGGCCTAGAATTTTGCTGCCATTTAAAAGGTGAATTATGTGTCCGCTGACAATATCAACGTGTTCAAGGACGAGGGTGGTGATTGGAGAAGGGACGGGGATTGACGGCGGTGCAATGTCAAGCTCGATATGGGTCAACCGGAGCTTGGTGATGTTCGGTAGAGTGAAGCTGAGGGATTCGTCCCACTCCAACGATGGACGGCAGCTCAGACGGTCACACAATAGACTCCCGTCTATGTGTAAGTCCTTTAGATCATCGGGATTTGATATGTGCCGCAAGAACCTCTCTGCTTTGACTGCTAGCTCGCCGCCCAAAGTAACGCGTTCCAGGCCATCAAGGCCAAGGAGTGATATGATAGCACTGAGTTCTGCGGCTCGGGGCCTACGTTCTCGTGCAAGTGGTTGGAGACATAGCCCTTTAACAAGGGAAACAAGTAGTGGGCTTGTTTCAAGAGAGTCTGCGAGCAAGACTGCTGCAGAAAAGGACTGGATGATGGGGCAATGGTAGAGCCTCTGTCGGGTGTAGAATAGCCATGTTGAAGATAATGTAGAAAGATTGGCAAGGTCTCTCGGCCACCAGTGTTCGTCTGCTTGGAGGACGAGAGGGACGAGGTCGTCGATGAATGGTTGCATTGATACAAGGGAATGTGTGATGTCACACCTATTATAACCAACACACGCCGAGTCCGCGTTGGCCCTCCTGCCCTCTCCCTGCATGTCTTCCCAGACACCCCTCTACGCTATCCCTATCAATGAGCGCCCTTCAAATTCATGGTCAAGGAACTTTAAGGCTCTGTTGTTCTTCCTCGTCTTCAATCTCGCATGTCTCATGATAAACGGCTCCCAATTTGTCTTCCTTCTGCCATTCCGCTTTTTGCCCTTCAGATGGTCCAGGAAACTCTACTACGCTGGAATTCGTTATACCAAAGGAGCATTTGGGTGTCTTCAAAGTGAGATCATACTCCTTCTCTCTATATATTCAATGGATGGTGTGGCTGAACAGTCCCCAGTTCTCATGTGCCAATGGTTTGCACCAACAAAGCTGCGCATAACATTCGAGACCCAAGGCATGGGTGCCTTCACTCAGGCAGAGATAGACCAATATGTTGTGAAAGATAGCAATGGAAAACCAGTCGGTCTGGAGCTGCCGACCAAGTTTGTCTTAATAGCTAATCATCAGGTGCGCATATACCCTTAGCGCCCAGTACATCTGTTAACTTGTGTGTCCCTTCTCAGGTCTACGCCGACTGGTGGTATGCTTGGTGTTTTACCTACTTCATGAGCTCGCAAGGCGTTCATCGATATGTTTTTATCACGTTAAAGAAGAGTTTGCGCTGGGTTCCAATCGTTGGCTGGGTAAGCTTTCTTAATCATCATAGGGTTTAAGTCTAACATCCATGAATGACAGGGCATGCAATTCTTCAACTTTATCTTCCTCGCTCGCTCGTGGGCATCGGACCGTAAACAACTGGCAACTGATCTAGCATCTCTAGGCAGAGAAGCTGAAAGAGAAGGAAAACCATTGTGCTTCATCTTATACCCTGAAGGAACGCTTGTGAGTAAAGATACCAGACCAAGGAGCAAGAAGTACGCAGAGAAGATGGGCATTGTAAGCGCTTGTTTTGGTGTGATATTCTTTCCGCTAATCCTCGAAACAGAATGACATGAGGCACATCTTGTTACCGAGATCCACGGGCCTACATTATAGCTTGCGTTCTCTTGCACCCAGAATTCCTGATCTTCGACTATTGGATATGACGGTGGCATATCCTGGTAAGTCCTGTGTTCATAGAGGTAGAGATATATGTCTCATCATTTCCTTTAGGTATACCCCCACTGGGCTTTGGTCAAGATTATTATACCCTGCGATCAATATTTTTCGACGGAGTCGCTCCCCCCACAATCCATATACATCTCAGAATGTTTGATGTAACCGCCGTGCCCATTGGCAACCTTGACGGAACCTCAAAATCCACAGCCCCGGATCCCAAAGCGAAACGAACTGTCGAAGTTGATATCCCAAGTGAAGAGAAGGACATCTTTGATATCTGGTTGAGGAAACTTTGGGAAGAGAAAGACAATTCAATGGACAAATTCTTTGATTCGCAGTCGCTTGCCCCGCAAGAAGCAGCATTCGTTGATATTCCGTTGAAGTTGCGTCGGAAGCGAGAGATTCTAGACGCATTTTGTTTCTTCTGGCCAGCAAGCTTTGCTTATTTGTGGGGTAGATTACGCGGGTGAGGCAAAGTAGAATGTGAACTATATGTACGAAATATTGAATACCGATGTATGTGATCATCTACCGGCTTGGAGTCGTTTGTTTTCAATTTCTTTCACCATGAAAAGACTTGTGTCGAGGAATCGCTGTACGCAGTTGGCAAGGCAGCTTTCTTCACCTCGGGAGAAACGCGTCGAGGGTGTGCCAGAGGTACACCTATAGAACAAAATTAAAGATGGTCATAAAGAGGAGGATACGAGGACGGACTTGTCCCAACACGTCGTTGTCAGCTGTTGAACCGAAGAGTTCAAGCGCGCCTATGAAATGGTGTGAGTTTACGAGGGGCACTAGAAGAGAGAAAGCTTACGATGGCTTGCTGGGTCTCTAAAAAGGACGCCAATTCTTTCTAAAGAATAAAAGTGTGAGAGAGGGACGCTACGGAGACTTAGGACGCACTTGGGTTGCCTCGTCGAACTTGTCAGCCATTGTGGTTGGAGTTTTAGTACGAATCAAAAAAGACAAGTAAGAGGGAGTTGCTGACATAAGCATGAAATCTAAAATAGGCATGTAATTCCCGAGAAAAGAATGTGTGGAAAAAGAGTAACACATCAAGTTTGTTCTCATACAATTATGTTCTGTCCTTTCTGCTTTTTTATAGCGCGGCTGCTCGTTGCTTTCTGGTCTAAAAGTCTTCTTGTCTGCGCTGGCGGTCTCCAAATCTCTTTAGCTCTCCCTCCGCTTTAAAAGCCTATCTCGTTCTTCCTTTTTCCTTCTACTGGGGACTTGGTATCTGGGGCTAGCTTACGTTACACTTTTTAGCTTGATTTCTAGGATATCTACACGTGAGTTCCTTCTTGGAATGACTTCCTTTACATGTAGTAACTCGTCCGGGTAGAAAAGCGCTTTGGTTCTGAGGGTCTACTGCCTCGTGTCGCCGTCGTTTCTCTTCATGTCTTCCATCTCCCCACCCTCTGCGTCCCATGTTTTACAGCCTGCTTGGACTGCCGATGCTGTCTCTACCCCGTCAGTCATCTCTATCTCCGCCCAATTCTATTCTAATGCATCTTATCTGAGCAGAGTAGGGTATCTCAGTCGCAAAGCTCTGCCCATCAAGAAAAATGACGCAGAGCCGCTGACTCGCGAAGATGTACAATATGATCTCCTTGATCATCTTTTTACCGACAAACAAGCCGTCTTCACCGATCCCAACAATCCAAAAGGTTGTAAAGTTACATTTGCAGATCTCTATGTCTCTGCGCTGTATTCGTCCAGTA